>Ga0209683_10000016_pt1 | contig 67023 bp, 70 predicted proteins | sample DOMMetBare2Fresh_FD_187474 | JGI IMG/M metagenome (GOLD analysis project Ga0209683, IMG submission 187474) | Wetland sediment microbial communities from St. Louis River estuary, USA, under dissolved organic matter induced mercury methylation -... | ecosystem: Environmental > Aquatic >... | reverse complement strand
GCGCTGCAACTGCAGCCGACCTTCCGCGACGACATGCTCGGCCGCATGTCCGGCCTGCTGGCGCCGCCGATCGCGGACCATTTGCCCGATCGGTACTGGCACGCGTGCGAGGCGTGAATGTGAGAGGCCGATTGGCTGCGATGGCCGGATCAGGTCGATCGCTGTTGTCGCGGCAACAGCGGCGTTCCGCGATAAAGGTCCAAAACTTTGCAGCGCAGGCCAAAGTCCGCCAGCACAAGCGGATCGTCCGGTTGGGTGAGCATCTGTTGGCTCCAGCCGGTGTCGGTGCGCAGATCGACCCGAACCTCGAAGCGGTCCTGCTGCACAGTCAAAATGCAGGTGCAGGAGTCGTGCAGCTTGTAGACCGCACGTTTGCTTTCGACATCTACGCGATCGCTTGAGGACACGATCTCGGCTGCGAGATAGAAGCGATTGGCATAGCGTTCGCCAGGTGTCTCGGCGGTCGCGACGTCGGTGACGACAACATCCGGCTCGGGATCGTAATCCTGGACGAGCGAACCAAGAGTGACGCCGATGGCCTGAAACGCAATCAATGACGGTGCATGGCTCTCCAGCGCATTAAGCAAGAGCCGTTCGAGATTGCTGGCAATGCGCTGGTGCGCGAGAGTGGGTGGCGTCATCATGATGGCGACACCGTCAATGAGCTCCCAGCGCTCCTTGTCAGGCCTGCCATCGACGAATTGGCGAAACTGCCCGAGAGACATGCGCTGCTGTGCATTGAGCGGTGCGCCTGCCATTTGTCGCTCTCCTGCCATGCAGCCAATATCACGTCTGGATGCTGCAAGCGCAAGGGAAGGCGCGGGGCGACGTCAACGGCTCAACCCGCCCGCCGCGCCGCGTCCACGCTCCATGAGCCGCCGCCGGCGACCGAGAAATACAAGAAGACGAAGCAGTAGAGCACCGCCAGCTCGCCCTGGTTCAAGAGCGGATAGAAGCCCTGCGGCGCGTGCGCCATGAAATAGGCGACCGCCATGAAGCCCGCCAGGATGAAGGCCACCGGCCGCGTGAACAGGCCGATCAGCATCAGCAGGCCGCCGCCGATTTCGAGCGCGCCTGCCGCGCCGAGGAGCGACATCAGCTGGAGATTGTCAAACATCGCCACATGCGGAAAGCCCAAGAGCTTCGCGGTGCCGTGCTGCAGGAACATGAGCGCGGTCATGACGCGCAGCACCGAGAGCAGGCGCGGCGACCATGTCTGGCAGAAATTGTCCATAAATGAGGCCTCTGTTGCTCGGGCTCAAGCTTGACCACCTGAGTCCGCGACCTCATCTAGGCGAAGTCGGGCAATTGTCGAGCCTACGCTGCTACCGCCTTGCCCTTGGGCTGCACCTCGGCGGTGTAGTCATCCATCAGCTGCTTGGTGATGGCGCCGGGCGTGAACCGCCAATGCGCGATCTCGGAGACGGCCGTCACCTCGGCGGCGCTGCCGGTGATGAAGCACTCGCCGAAGCCGGTGAGCTCGTCAGGCATGACGCGCCGCTCGATGACCTCGATGCCGCGTCGCTTGGCGAGATCGATCACGGTGCGCCGCGTGATGCCATCGAGGAAGCAGTCGGCGATCGGCGTGTGGATCTTGCCGTCGGCGATGAAGAAGATGTTGGCGCCGGTGCACTCGGCGACGCGGCCCTGCCAGTCGAGCATCATGGCGTCCGCATAGCCTTTGCGCTCGGCCTTGTGTTTGGAGATGGTGCAGATCATGTAGAGGCCGGCGGCCTTGGCGCGCGACGGCGCGGTCGCGGGATCAGGCCTGCGATAGTCGGCGAGATCGAGCCTTATGCCCTTGAGCCGCTGCACCGGATCGAAATAGCTCGGCCACTGCCAGGTGGCGATGGCGAGATGAATCTTGTTGTTCTGCGCCGAGACGCCCATCTGCTCGGAGCCGCGCCAGGCGATCGGCCGCACATAGGCGTCCTTCTGCCCGTTCTTCTCCAGCACGAGGCGCTTGGCGGCGTCGATCTCGGCGACCGAATAGGGAATTTCGAAGTCGAGCATCTGCGCCGAGCGCCTGAGCCGCTCCGAATGCTCGGTGCACTTGAAGATCTCGCCGCCATAGGCGCGTTCGCCCTCGAACACGGCGCTCGCGTAGTGCAGCCCATGTGAGCAGACGTGGAGCGTGGCATCGCCCCAGGGAGCGAGCTTGCCGTCATACCAGATGACGCCGTCAAGCCGGTCGTAGGGTTTGTCGGCCATGGGTTCCTCCGTGCGGACCTCTCTGTCGGCGATCGTCCGCTGCCAAAAATCGATGTTCGCCTGCCGTTCGCGCGCTACGCTTTTGCGTCCCGGGCCAACACCCGGTATGGTCCGGTGGCCCCACAAGAGCGTGACGGGAGAGCGCCACTATAGCGCTCGGCGCAACGTCGGGGAGGGCCGCGATCCAGTTGTTATCGGCGTGTCTCATAGCAACCTGACCGAAATATGTCAATATGGCTGACCTAACTGCTCCGCTTGCCACCGATCGTCTGTCACAACCGGGAGAGCGTCCCGGACGCGCCGGCGAGCCCGCGTGGGACGTCATCGAGCTTTTGTTCTTTGCCTATCGGGACTTCGTCGGCGACCCCGACGAGGTGCTGGACAAGTTCGGCTTCGGCCGCGCCCACCATCGGGTCCTGCACTTCGTCAATCGCAATCCGGGAATGAAGGTCGCCGAGCTGCTCGACATTCTCAACATCACCAAGCAATCGCTCGGCCGCGTGCTCAAGCAGCTCATCGACCAGGGCTACGTGCAGCAGAAGGAAGGCGCCAGCGATCGGCGACAGCGCCTGCTCTATGTCACCGCCAAGGGCGAAACGCTGGCCATGCGGCTTGCCGATCTGCAGACCGCGCGGATCACCCATGCGCTGACGGAGCTTGGCCCGAACGCGCACGATGCGGCGTGCCGATTCCTGGCCGCCATGATCAACAGCGACAACCGTGACGAGGTGCTGCGGTTCATCGCGCGCGCGGACCGCGCGCGCCGATCGCGCAGCTGATCGGTCCATGAAAGCAGAGCCTGCAGCCCTCGCCGACGACGCTCCGCACCTGCTGCTGGTGGACGACGATCGCCGTATCCGCACCCTGTTGTCGCGATTCCTGCTGTCAGAGGGATATCGGGTCACCACCGCGGAGAGCGCCGCCGAGGCGCGCGCCAAGCTTGAAGGATTGCATTTCGATCTGATGATTCTCGACGTCATGATGCCGGGCGAGAGCGGGTTCGAGTTTGCTCGCGATCTGCGCACGCGCTCGAGCGTGCCGATCCTGATGCTGACAGCGCGCGGCGAGGCGGAGAGCCGCATCGAAGGATTGGAATGCGGCGCTGACGACTATGTCGGCAAGCCGTTCGAGCCGCGCGAGCTGTCGCTGCGCGTCGCCAACATCCTCAAGCGCGCCCGTCCGGCGCCAGCGCCGCAGCTTGAATCCGTGCGCTTTGGCGATTTCGTCTTTCACCTCACCCGCGGCGAGCTCAAGCGCGGCGAGGAATTGATCCACCTCACCGATCGCGAACGCGAAATGCTGCGCTTGCTCGCAGCCGCACCCGGCGAGACCGTGACGCGGCTGGACCTCGCCGGCGGCAACGGCAATGTGATCGGCGAGCGCGCCGTGGACGTGCAGGTCAATCGCCTGCGCCGCAAGATCGAGCGCGATCCTACCAACCCGCTGTTCGTGCAGACCGTGCGCGGTACCGGCTACCGGCTGGTGACGACGCCATGACCACGCTCAACCCCGGCAAGCGTGTGTTGCGCTCGGCCGCAGATCGGCTCGCAGACCTGTACGAGCGTTACAGCTTCTCGCTGCGCGGCGTGATGCCGAAGGGCCTCTACGCTCGCGCTCTCCTGATCATCATCGTGCCGATGGTGATCCTGCAGTCGGTGGTCGCGTTCGCGTTCATGGAGCGCCATTGGAACACCGTCACGCAGCGGCTCTCGAGCGCCGTGGTGCAAGACATCAGCGCGCTCATCGATATTTACACGACCTTCCCGCTGGCCGAGCAGGCGCAGATCCGCCGCCTGGCCCAGGAAAAGCTCGGCCTGGGGGTCGATTTCCTGCCGGTGACCGAGATGCCGCCGCCGGGGCCGAAGCCGTTCTTCTCGCTGCTCGACCAGTCGCTCTCGGAGGAGATCAGCCGGCAGATCCGCCGGCCATTCTGGATCGATACGGTGGGGCGCTCGGCGCTGGTTGAGATCCGGGTGCGGCTCGACAACACGGTGATGCGGGTGTTCGCCCGCCGCAACGCGGCCTACGCGTCGAACTCCCACATCTTCCTGTTGTGGATGGTGGGCACGTCGGTCGTGCTGCTCACTGTCGCGATCGCCTTTCTGCGCAACCAGATCCGGCCGATCCTGCGCCTCGCCGACGCCGCCGAGAGCTTCGGCAAGGGCCGCGAAGTGCCGAACTTCCGTCCGCGCGGCGCGCGCGAGGTGCGGCGCGCGGCGGCCGCCTTCATCGAGATGAAGACCCGCATCGAGCGCACCATCGAGCAGCGCACCGCGATGCTGGCTGGCGTCTCGCACGACCTGCGCACGATCCTCACGCGCTTCAAGCTCGAGCTCGCTTTGATCGGCGACAGCCCCGAGATCGAGGCGATGCGCAAGGATGTCGATGAGATGGCGCGCATGCTGGAGGCCTATCTGGCCTTCGCGCGCGGCGATTCCGGCGAGCAGTCGGCGCCGACCGACATGGCGGCGCTGCTCGAGGAGCTGCGCAGCGAGGCCGAGCGCAACGGCCACCAGGCCACCGTCGCATTCCATGGCCAGCCGGTCGTCACCGTGCGGCCGGCCGCGCTCAAGCGCTGCCTCGCCAACCTGGTTTCGAACGCCGCGCGCTACGCGCGCGCGATCACCATCATCGGCCATCGCGACCACCGCTGGCTGACGGTGACGGTCGACGACAACGGGCCCGGCATTCCGGCGCATATGCGCGAGGAGGTGTTCAAGCCGTTCCTGCGTCTCGACCATGCCCGCAACCAGGATGAGGGCGGCACCGGCTTGGGGCTTGCGATCGCGCGCGACATCGCGCGCTCGCATGGCGGCGACATTGCGCTCACCGATTCGCCGATGGGGGGCTTGCGCGCGACCGTGCGAGTGCCGGTGTAGCCTTACTACAGCAAATTCCGCTTAATTTGATGCACTCGCGGTCTCTCTCGACCTCATGGTGAGGAGCCGCGATCTTGGGCCTAACCGAATTCCGCAACCTCGTGCGCGGCGTCTCGAACCATGGGCCGCCCCATCCTTCGAGACGGGCGCTGCGCGATGATCGTGTCTCCCGAAAGCGCATGTGTTTGCGCCCTCCTCAGGATGAGGCGGATAAAACGTCAGCGTGCGCCCTCCCGGGGTCAGTGTTTGCGCCTCTCATTGGAGCTACGCCGCGACCGTCTCTTTGTCCGCATCATCGCGGCGCGGGCGCGGGCGTGGCCGCGTCGGGCACAGGCGTGCCGGAAGGGCGACGAGGTCGTCGAGCATTCCCGACCAGCGCTGGCCGCGCGCCAGCGCGCCGTCGAGCGCCGCCATGGTGTGGGCAAGCCCGGGGTCGTCGTCGTCGAGCCAGGTGCGCAGCACGGAGGCATAAAGCAGCGCGAGCCCCTGCGCCCGCAGCATGCCTTTCGGGCCGGCCGCGGAAATATTCGCGGCGGCCAGCATCCATTGCTGCGATTGCACGGCGAGACCATTGAGCGCGAGCGCGAGTGCCGGATTGCGTGCGGCCGAGCGCGTGAGCGAGCGTAGCGCTTCCCGGTGCGCTCCGTGCGCCTCGAGCCGGCGCATCAGCACGTCGAACAGCCGCTCGCGCGGAGGCTCCTGCGCCATGTCGCCGTCGCCGCCACGCAAGACGGCGCGATCGATCTCCTTCATGTGCGCGGCCAGGATCGCGAGCGGTGTGCCGAACTCGCCGCGCAGGTCGGAGAGCGACACGTCGGCGCGCTTGGCGATCTCGGCGAGCTCGATCCGCTCGATCGGCTTCTCGGCCAGCAACGCCATGAACGCCGCGATGATGCGCTCACGCGCGCTGCCGGTCGGTGCGGTTTCGCTCGCCATGCGGGCCTCCTCGATTGGTCAGCGGTATTTTAGGCCCGCAAGTGGGGCGCCAAGAGGGCGCGACCTCGACGCTCAGCCGGCGAGCTCGCGCGAGCGCCGGGTGGCCGCAATCACCGCCCGGTTCATGAGCTGGGTCAATCCATCGGGCGCCATCAGCACGTCGAGCGCGGCCGCGGTGGTGCCGCCGGGCGAGGTCACGTTCTGTCGCAAGGTCGCGGGGTCGAGCGGAGAGCGATTGAGAAGCTCGCCCGAGCCCGACACCGTCGCGCGCGCGAGCTTGGCGGAGAGCTCAGGCGGCAGACCGGCGGCTGCCCCCGCGAAAGTCAGCGCCTCGACCAAATAGAACACATAAGCAGGCCCAGACCCCGACACCGCGGTAACCGCATCCATCAAGGCCTCGTCGGCCACCCACTCCACCATGCCGGTCGCCGACAGGAGCGCATGCACAAGCTCGCGCTGGCGCTGCGACACCCGCACGTTGGGAACCGCCACCGTGATGCCGCGGCCGATCGCGGCCGGCGTGTTCGGCATCGCGCGCACCATTGCGGTGTGCTGCGCCAAGGCGCCTTCGAGAAAGCCAAGCGTTCGGCCGGCCATGATCGAGAGCACCACGGTGCTGGGCCCGAGCAGGGGAACGAGCGTCGGCACGATGGCGGGGGCGACTTGCGGCTTGACCGCAAGCACGATGGCGGAGGCCTCCCGCACCGCGGTCGGCGATGGATTGAGCCGCAGCCCACGCGAGGCCAGCAGGCCGAGCTCGCGGGTCGGTTGCGGCTCGATCACGACGACCGATGTCGGGGGCAGGCCGAGCGCGAGCCAGGCGTCGAGCATGGCGCCCCCCATCTTGCCCGCGCCGACCAGCACGATGGTTCCGGAAAAATCGCCCAGCGCGCGCGCCCCGTGAGCGGTGGGTGTGGTCATGGCAGCCCCTCGTGTCAGCGGCCGCCATCGCGGCCGATCCGGGAATATCACCGGTGCCGGAGACCACCAAACAGTGGAGGCTCGGACCGCAGGTGCGGTCAGGGCCGATGCCGGTCTCTGAGCTTGGTCAGGCCTGGCCCGCGGTCTCGAACATGGCCGCCTCGAGCGCTTCGCGCGCCGGCTTGCCGGCCCAGATCACGAACTGGAAGGCCGGATAGTAGCGCTCGCAGGAATCGAGCGCGGTCGCAAGCAGTGCCTCGCACTGCCGGCGGGAGGCCTCGACGCCGCCCGCGAGCACGAGCGCGTGCCGATACATCATCAGCCCGTCCTGGCCCCAGAAGTCGAAATGCCCGACCCACATCTGTTCGTTGACCAGCGCGGTCAAGAGCTGCACCTCGGCGCGGCAGCGCTCCGGCGTCTTGATCTCGAAGGCGCACGCCAGATGCAGCGCCTCGATGTCGTCCATCCAGGTGAAGGAGACTTGATAGTCAGTCCACTTGCCCCGCACCAGGATGGTGATCTCGTCCTCGCCGGCGCGTTCGAACGACCAGTCGTTGGTCGACGCCATGCGCTCCACGACTTCGAGCGGGTTGCCTCGATGATCCGTTATTTCAATCAGGGACATCCCTGTCTCCACCTGCCGCCCGATTCATGGAATGCGCACTCAACCGTACGCACGCCGCCTTGTTTTTTGGGGACACGGCCCCGGTGGAGCCGACCCATCGCTCCGGGGCGAATCACTTGACTGATCGACTATAAACCTCGCGATTCCAGCGGAGATAGCCCCATTGAGCCCGCCAAACGTTAACGATTGGTGGATATCGACAGGCCATCCACAACTTGCTGGCCAAGCGCACAGCGCAGCGCGCACGAGCGCTTGCAGAAGCTAAAAACGGCGCTGGGTCCGTTCGGTCTGTGGTGACTTTAGGGCTGTGGTTAGGCGCCGCCCGTTTCCGACGCTCGCGATTGGTCGCGGCAACCTGTTAACACGAACTTCAAAAAAGTCAGCGGCGCTGGAGCGCTTTTCCGAAAGACAAACCATGGAAGTCGCAATAATGCGCTCATGATTCAATGGTGGTCGAATCTCTTCCGGAAAAATCAGTGTCCACTTTTCCAGAGAACGCGTTAATCGAACAGGCTTGAGACCGACTCCTCGGCGGCGGTGCGCGCGATCGCCTCGCCGATCAGAGTGGAGATCGACATGACCCGGATATTGCGCGAGACCCTTACCGCCTGGGTCGGCTGGATCGAGTCGGTAATGACGAGCTCCTTGAGCTTGGAAGCGGCGATGCGCGCCACCGCGCCGCCTGAGAGCACACCGTGGGTGATGTACGCGTAGACCTCGGTCGCGCCCTTCTCGAGCAGAGCGTCGGCCGCGTTCACGACCGTGCCGCCGGAGTCGATGATGTCGTCGACCAGGATGCAGGTGTGGCCCTCGACGTCGCCGATCACGTTCATCACTTCGGATTCGCCGGCGCGCTCACGACGCTTGTCGACAATGGCGAGCGGCGCGTTGATGCGCTTGGCGAGCCCGCGCGCGCGGCCGACGCCGCCGACGTCGGGCGAGATCACCATGACCTTGCTGAGGTCGAAGCGCTCCTTGATGTCGCGCACCATCATGGGGGCGGCGTAGAGGTTGTCGGTCGGGATATCGAAGAATCCCTGGATCTGGCCTGCGTGCAGGTCGACCGTGAGCACCCGGTCGGCGCCCGCGTTGGTGATCAGGTTGGCAACCAGCTTGGCCGAGATCGGCGTGCGCGGGCCGGGTTTGCGGTCCTGCCGGGCATAGCCGAAATAGGGGATGACGGCGGTGATGCGTCGCCCCGACGCGCGGCGCAGCGCGTCGATGATGATGAGCAATTCCATCAGGTGGTCGTTGGCCGGGAACGACGTGGACTGGATCACGAAGACGTCGGAGCCGCGTACGTTCTCCTGGATCTCGACAAAGATCTCCATGTCGGCGAAGCGCCGAACCACGGCTTTGGTCATCGGGGTCTGCAGGTAGGCCGCGATCGCGTCGGCGAGAGCCGGATTGGAGTTGCCGGCCACAAGCTTGATTGTGCCGTTGTTGGCCCGCATGGCTCTCTTGTCGGCCGCCATACCTGTCTCCGACGCGAGTCCCCACGCTCGCTTGCGGGGTCCTGATAACAAGGACGCGCCGCGGCTGGCAATATCACGGCGGATCAATGTCCCGGGTTTTTCTGACGGCCCGCCTTGCCGCGGGCGGGCTGGAAAGGCCCAGAATCAAGGCAATAGGCGCATGTTTTTTCGCCCGATGAGCCGAAACCCCGTCGAATCCGCTACCGTCAGCGCGCCGCCCTGGCTCAACCGGCGAGTGCGATCGCGTTGAGATGCCTCCCATAGTCGGGCTCCCGGCTGTGGACCGAGCGGCGATAGCTGAAGAATAGCTGCGGCTCGGCATAGGTGCAGCGGCCGAGGTCGTCGATCCGGCCGATGCCGGCCCTGGAAAGCCGCGCCGCGATGTAGCCGGCGAGATCGAATAGGGCATGGCCGGCGTGCGCCCCGCTGTGGAAGAAGCGCTCGTTGTCGGGATCGTCGTTGGTGAACTGCGCGACGAATTCCGGCCCGACCTCGTAGCTCGATTGCCGGATCATCGGGCCGAGCGCCGCCACGATGCGCGCGCGGTCGGCGCCGCAGCGCTCCATCGCCGCGATGGTGGCTTCCGCGACGCCGGACAGCGCGCCCCGCCAGCCCGCATGCGCGGCGCCAACCACGCCCGCTTCGGCGTCGGCCAACAGGATGGGTCCGCAATCGGCGGTGCTGACCGCAATCGCAAGCCCCGCAACCTGGGTCACGATGGCGTCTGCCTTCGGCCGCGCGGACGTGTCCCAGGGTGCATCAGCGGTTACGACCACGGGCGAGTGAATCTGGTACGCGGTGATCAGACGCTCACTCGCGACCCCGACCGCGGCGGCCATGCGGGCACGGTTCTCGGCGACGTGCGACGGCGCATCGTTGGAGCCGACCCCGCCATTGAGGCTCTCGTAACACCCCTGCGACACACCGCCCGCGCGCGTGAAGAAGCCGTGGCGGATGCCGGCAAGCGCGCACAGGGATGCGGACTGGAGCATGGTTGCCATCGGCCTAGAAGGCGGGCAGTGCGCCCAGCTTCGGATGCGCGAAGCCGATCGCCTTGAACAGCCGTCCCATGCCGACGCGATCCCTGCTGGTGAGGCGCTCGAGCGCGCTGTCGATCTCGCCGGCCTTGCCGGGCGGCACCGCTTTACGCAGCACGGCGGCGCGGCTCTCGATGCCGAGATTGCGCAGGAAGGTGGCCTGTTCGATCGGGCCGAAGACGCGCGCCCCCATGCTTTCGGCGGCCTGGCCCAGAGCCTGGAAATCGACATGCGCGGTGAGGTCGACGGTGCCGGGCGATTCCAGCGGATTGGTGTAGATATGTGAGCCGATCGCCTGCAGGGTGTCGCCGGTGGCGCTTTCGGTGTGGCCGTAGTCGATCACCAACGCGGCGCCCTGCGAGCGGGCCACTCGCCGGCCAAGCTCAAGCGCGATGTTGTCGGCGCGCCACTCGAATATCTCTCCGATCTCGGCATCGCGCAGATTGGATGGCAGCATCTGCTCGAACAGCGGGATCGGGTCGCGCGCGTTGCTGAACTGCAGCCGTCCGCCCTCGTCGAGCTTGACCACGCGCTCGTGCCAGCCGTCGACGCACATCACAGCCTGCTGCACCGGCAGGGCGTCGAAGAATTCGTTGGCGAGGATGATCGAGGGGCCGGGCGGAACCTGCTCGAGCGACTGGTGCCATTCGACCGGCACGTTGCTGCCGCCCACGGCGCGGCGCTGCCGCTCCTCCAGCATCGGGCTGACCTCGACGAAATGGATCGCCACCGTTTTGCGGAACTCCGGCATCGCATAAGCCGTGCGCAGAATATCGAGCATCATGGTGCCGCGCCCGGGGCCAAGCTCGATCAGGCGCAGGTTGTCCGGCTCGCCCATCAGCTTCCACACCGCCATGGTCCACAACCCAATCAGCTCGCCGAACATCTGGCTGATCTCGGGCGCAGTGATGAAGTCGCCCCGCGCGCCGAGCGGGTCGCGCTTCATGTAGTAGCCGTGCTTGGGATCGGTCAGGCAGAGCGCCATGTATTGCCCCACCGGCATCGGACCGGCTCCAGCGATGCGCCGACGGATTTCGGTCTCCAGGGCTTGCGATTCGTCGGCCATCAGGTTGCCTGCACGGGCCTCGCCCTGCGCGCTGCCCACAGGAACGCAATGCCGGCGAGCATCAGCGGCAGCGACAGCAGCATGCCCATGGTGAGCCCGCCCCAGAGGAAGCCGAGCTGCGCGTCGGGCTCGCGAAAGAGCTCGCAGACCAGGCGCGCGGCGCCGTAGCCGAGCGCGAACGCGCCGATGATGGTGCCGGGCCGCTTGAGGGCGCCGGCGCGGATCAAGAGCGCCAGCACAATGAGCAACACGAGGCCTTCGAGCGTTGCCTCGTAGAGCTGGCTCGGATGGCGCGGCGACGGGCCGGCACCCGGGAACACCATCGCCCAGGGCACGTCGCTGGCGCGGCCCCACAGCTCGGCATTGATGAAGTTGGCGAGGCGCCCGAGGAACAGCCCGATCGGGGCAACCGCGCAGGTGATGTCGCCAAGCGAGAGCCACGGAATGCCGCGCCGCCAGGCGAACAGCACCACCGCGGCGACGCAGCCGAGAAAGCCGCCGTGGAACGACATGCCGCCCTTCCAGAGCTGCACAATCTCGGCCGGATGCTCGACGAAATAGGGTGCGTTGTAGAACAGCACGTAGCCGATCCGGCCGCCCAGGATGATGCCGAGCGTCACCCACAGGATGAAGTCGTCATAGTCGGTGACGGTGAGCGGCGCCGGGCCGCCCCACAGCGGCTGCGAGCGCACGAGCGCGCGCGCGTAGAACCAGCCACCCAGGATGCCCACGATATAGGCGAGGGCGTACCAGCGTATGGCAAACGGCCCGATGCTCACGAGCACCGGGTCGATCTGGGGGAACGGGATGGCGTTGAGTGGCATTGGTGGGTAGCCGTTATGGTTCGGCGAAATGCAAGGCAGGGGGCGCGCGCGAAGTCAAGTAATCGCTGTACTATTATCTCCGTGGTATGGCGGGAAGCGTCCGATGTTGGGCGGGGGCGGCTTGCCTTCCAGGGCAGGCGTCCCCATTCTTCGTCGGAGACACTCACAGCGGGCTCCGGAGCCGATCCATGACCCAGACCAGCAACCGCTTCTTCGACGAGGTCGCCCGCCTCATGAACGATGCTGCCGGCGTCGCGCAGGGCATCAAGCGCGAGGTCGACACCATGTTCAAGACCCAGGCGGAGAAGTGGCTGCGCGACCTCGATCTGGTCAAGCGCGAGGAGTTCGAGGCGGTCAAGGACATGGCCCGGCTGGCGCGCGAGGAGAACGAGGTTCTGCGGACCCGCCTGGCTGCCTTGGAGGCCAAAGTGGTCGGCAGCCCGTCGGCGTCGCCGTCTCCGCCCCCACCGCCGGCCGATCCAACCTCGCCGGCAGCCTGAGCGCGGCAGAGCCCGAATCCCTGTTCCCATTTCCTGATGTTGCGGGTATAAGCCCGCGCAGCCTGCGGCCCCGACACCCCTGGAGGCATGCCGTGGCTATTTCGTCATCAAATTCAAAGGGATAAAAGGGATAAGACAATGGCGACCGTTCAACAACTGAAGGCGACGGTGCGTCCGCGGGCTGGCAAGGGGGCCGCCCGGGCGGAACGTCGCGCTGGCCGCGTGCCGGGCGTGATCTACGGCGATAGCAAAGACCCCATCACGATCTCGGTCGACCATGCCGAGCTCAAGCGCCGCATCTATGCGGGGCGGTTCCTGACTACGATCTACGAGATCGACATCGAGGGCGCCAAGCACCGGGTGATCCCGCGCGACTTCCAGCTCGACGCGGTGAAGGACCTGCCGGTCCACGTGGACTTCATGCGGCTTGGCGAAGGCGCCAAGATCCGTGTGCGCATCCCAATCCGCGTCCTGAATACGGAGCAGGCGCCTGGCGTCAAGCGCGGCGGCACGGTCAACATCGTGACCCACGCGGTTGAGGTGCTGTGCGCGCCCGAGGACATCCCGGATTCGATTGATGTCGATATTTCCACCCTCGAGATCAACTATTCGAAGCACCTGAGCGACATCGCGCTGCCGGCGGCGCTGCGGATCGTGGAGCGCACCGATCCCACGCTTGTCACCATCGTGCCGCCATCCGGCTACGCCGAAGAAATGAAAGCGGCGGCGGAGGCTGCGGCGGCTGCTGCTGCGGCTGCTGCTGCGGCGGTGGAAGCTGGTGCACCGCCCGAAGGCGCACCGGGTGCCGGGGCGGCGGCGCCGGCTGCTGGTGGGGCTGCTCCGGCAGCGGCGGCGCCAGCCGCGCCGAAGAAGTAGGATCGGCGTTCGGCTGCTCGCTTGGTTTTGTCATGAGGTCTCCGCGCAAGCGGGGACCTCATGAGCAACAGCCCTGTGGGGCGGCCGGATTGCCATGGATTGACATCCCATGCTGCTCTTCGTCGGTCTCGGCAATCCCGGCGCCAATCACGTCGGCAACCGCCACAACATCGGCTTCATGGTGGTTCAGGCGATCGCCAAGCGGCACGACATCGCGCCGTGGCGGCGGCGCTTCCAGGGCGTTGCGGTGGAAGGCACGATCGGATCGGAGCGCGTGCTGCTGCTCTTGCCCGGCACCTATATGAACGAGTCAGGCCGCGCGGTGGCGGAGGCTGCGCGTTTCTACAAGCTCGGCGTCGGCGAGGTGGTCGTGTTCCATGATGAACTCGACCTCTCACCCGGCAAGGTGCGGGTGAAGACCGGGGGCGGGGTTGCCGGGCACAACGGCCTGCGCTCGATCAGCGCGCATATCGGTAACGACTATCGCCGCGTGCGCATCGGCATCGGCCATCCGGGCGTGAAGCACCTGGTGCACCCGCATGTCCTCTCCGATTTTGCCAAGAGCGAGCGGCCTTGGGTGATCGCACTGTGCGACATCATCGCGGACAACGCCGAACTCCTGGCCAAGGGCCAGGATGCGACGTTCCAGAACAAGGTTCACCTCGCCATGCAGGCGAAGGGATTTTCCGACTCCAAGGAACAGGCGCCGAATGACTGACGCCGTCAGAGTCGGCGCTGCTGGAAAGAGATTGAAACAATGGGATTCAAATGCGGTCTGCTCGGCCTGCCCAATGTCGGCAAGTCGACCGTCTTCAATGCGCTGACCGCGACCGCGGCTGCGCAGGCGTCGAACTATCCGTTCTGCACGATCGAGCCGATGGTGGGCGAGGTGATGGTGCCGGACCCGCGGCTCGACACGCTCGCCAAGCTCGCGAAATCGGCCGTGATCAAGCCGGCGCGGCTTTCCTTCGTCGACATTGCGGGCCTCGTTGCCGGCGCCTCCAAGGGGGAGGGCCTCGGCAACCAGTTCCTGGCGCATGTGCGCGAGGTTGACGCCGTCGCGCATGTGGTGCGCTGCTTCGTCGACAGCGACATCACCCACGTGGCCGGCAAGGTCGATCCGGTCGCCGATATCGAGACGATCGAGACCGAGCTGATGCTGGCCGACCTGGACAGTCTCGAAAAGCGCGTCGACAATCTTGCCAAGAAGGCGAAGGGCAGCGATCGCGACGCGCAAGACGCCAAGACGACGCTCAATCTCGTCAACCGGGCGCTCACGCTGCTGCGCGCCGGCAAGCCCGCGCGCCTGGTCGAGCGCACGGCCGAGCAGGAGAAGGCCTTTCGCATGCTCGGCCTCCTGACCGCGATCCCGATGCTGTACGTGTGCAACGTCGACGAAGAGTCGGCCGCAACCGGCAACGAGTTCTCAGGCCTGGTCGAGGAGCGGGCGCGGGCGGAGGGCGCGGCTTGTGTGGTCATTTCGGCCAAGATCGAAGCGGAGATCGCGGTGCTGCCGCCCACCGAGCGTGCGGAATATCTGAGCGCCATCGGGCTCAAGGAGCCCGGCCTCGACCGGCTGATCCGCGCCGGCTATGCGCTGCTCGATCTGATCACCTATTTTACCGCCGGCCCAAAGGAAGCAGCCGCCTGGACGATCCCGCGCGGCACTAAAGCGCCGCAGGCCGCGGCCGTGATCCACACCGATTTTGAGCGAGGATTCATTCGCGCCGAGACCATCGCGTACGACGACTATGTCAATCTCGGTGGCGAGGCCGGCGCTCAGGCGGCCGGCAAGATGCGGCTCGAGGGCAAGACCTACGTGGTCGCTGACGGGGATGTCATGCACTTCCGGTTTGCGAACTGAGCGGATCTACATCTGCCCACGATTGCGGATGGCGCCGAGATGCTCGTTGATGCGGAAGGTGATGAGGACGAATTCCGCCGCGATGCGGGCCGCCAGAATCCCGATCAGCACGCCAATAAAGCTTGCAAAGATCAGGAACAGGCCGCTGATCGGGTTCACCGCCATGAGCAGTAAACCGGAAAAGATGTTGGTCAGCCCGAACAGCACAGAAAGGCCGACCGCGAGCCAGTAGAACACCTTGATGATCGAAGGCGTAATGAAGCGTTCCCACTGGAACAGGTCGCGTAGATCGAGCATGAGGCCTCCTCTCTCGACGGGCGCGGCGGCGGAGACTGCACCTGTGGCCGTTTTGGGTCAATCGAGGGGTCAATCCGTTGCGTTTGTGCCCATTTGGTGACAGGGATCGGGCGACAGGGGGCATACTGGCTCTTTTCCCCTGATAGCTGGTTCTGATCGCCAATCACGCGTTCTTAGGCCCCGATATCGCTGTGCCGCAACGCCACTGGGAAGACTTCAGTCCGGGGAGCGTGTTCGAGTTCGGACCGCGGCTGGTCACGCGCGATGAGATTGTGGAATTCGCCTCCGCGTACGATCCACAGCCGATGCACCTCGACGAGGCGGCGGCGCGTGCCAGCATGTTGGGTTCGCTCGCGGCGTCCGGCTGGCATAGCTGCTGCCTGCTGATGCGCATGCTGAGCGACAGCTTCATCAGCCAGTCGCACTTCATGGGGGCGCCTGGCGTCGAGGAGGTGCGCTGGCTTGCGCCGTTGCGCCCAGGCGAGACTGTGCGCGCCCGCGCGACTGTGCTGGAGACGCGGCCATCGCGCAGCCGGCCGCAACTCGGCTTTGTCAGATTCCTATTCGAGCTGCTCGACTCCTCGGGCGCCCGCGTGATGACTCTGACGGTCAGCCCGATGTTCGCGCGGCGGCGCGCGCCCTACGCGACCCGCGGCGGGGCGCTCTGCTGATGCGGTTCTTCGAGGACATCGGCGTCGGCGACCGGGCCGAAATTGGCCGCCATACCTTCACGGCCGAAGAGATCAAGGCGTTCGCGGCGCGCTTCGATCCGCAGCCGTTCCATCTCGATGAGGCCGCCGCCGCGCACTCGTTGTTCGGCCGGCTGTGCGCGTCGGGCTGGCACACCGCCTGCCTGTGGATGCGGCTTGCGGTGGAGCATCGCGGGCGCGAGGACGCCATGCGGCGGGCGAGCGGCGAGGCGGTGGCGGCGCTCGGCGTCTCGCCGGGCTTCCGCGATCTGCGCTGGCCCAATCCGGTCTACGCGGGCGACACGGTCACCTATGCGACTGAAGTCTTGGAACTGCGGCCGTCGGCGAGCCGGCCAGAGTGGGGTATCATGACGGCGCGCAACACCGGCACCAATCAGCGCGGGGAGCCGGTGCTGTCGTTCATCAGCTCCGCTTTCGTCGAGCGCAGGCAGCAGCAACGGGCGAGGTCATGAGCGTGGCCGGCGGCGAGGCGATTGGAAATCCTGCCGCTAGTGCCGCCGATTTGAAGTTCCTACAGGGGTTGCAGCACACTCAGAGGATGTTGCAATGGATCACGAGCTTCGGAAGCGGGGCACGAGCCGCGAGGAGCGCCGCGCCGCCGGCGTCGCCTGCGGGGCGCACGCGCTGCACGACGGCTACACCGATCTCATCATCGTCATGCTGCCGGTGTGGCAGGCCGAGTTCGGGCTCGGCTATGCGGAGCTCGGGCTGTTGCGAGGCCTGTTCGCCGGCACCATGGCGGCGTTCCAGATTCCCGCGGGTCTCGTCGCGGAGCGGCTCGGCGCACCGATGGTGCTGGCGGTCGGCACCGCGCTTGCGGGCCTCGGCTACTGCCTGGCCGGAGCGAGCGCGGGCTTTGCGCTTCTGCTCGCGGCGCTCGTCATCGGCGGGCTGGGCGCCAGCACCCAGCATCCTCTCGCCTCCGCCCTGATGGCGCGCGCGTTCGCGGGCGCACGCTCCATGAAAGCGCTCGGCACCTACAACTTCGCCGGCGATATCGGCAAGATGACGGTGCCGGCGCTCGTCTCGCTGCTGCTGGTGGTGTTGCCGTGGCGGCCGGTGCTGGCGCTGATCGGCGCGTGCGGGCTCGTCGCCGCGGCCGCGATCTATCTGCTGACGCCGCGCTATGGGACGGTGCACACGACTGCCAAGCATGATGCTGCGACGGAAGTGGCGGCACTGGGCGCAGGTCGACGGTTCGCGTTTCCGGTTCTGTTGTCGATCGGTGTGCTCGACAGCGCAACCCGCATGGGCTTCCTCTTGTTTCTACCGTTCGTGCTCACCGCCAAGGGCGCGAGCCTCCCGACGGTCGGGCTTGCATTGACGCTGGTGTTCGCGGGCGGCGCTGTCGGCAAGCTGGTCTGCGCCTTCATCGGAGCGCGCATCGGGGCGATTGCGACGGTGTGGCTGACCGAGGGCCTGACAGCGGCGGTGATCGTCGCGCTCCTGCCGCTGCCACTCGAAGCCGCGCTCGTCCTCTTGCCGCTGATTGGCATAGCGCTCAACGGCACCTCCTCGGTGCTCTACGGCTCCGTGCCCGACCTGGTGACGCCAGAACGACGTGCGCGCGCGTTCTCGATTTTCTATACCGGCACAATCGGCGCGGGCGCGCTCGCGCCTGCGCTCTATGGGATTCTCGGGGATCTCCTGGGCGTGCCGACGGCACTTCTGGTCGTTGCCGGCGTCGTAACCTTAACACTGCCGTTATCGCTGGCGCTGCGGCCGGCGCTTGCTGGACGACCGGCCATCGATCCTTAAAATTGTAACGATTCCTGCAACGAAATTCTCGTCGGCCTCCGCTATCGTGCGCTTCAGGCGTCGATGGAGGCGTCTCATGGATCGCCGGAATCAATCGCGAGCACGCACGCTGAAGTCAGCGCGCATTCTGCTCAACCATCATCAATCGGTCATCAACTGCGTGGTGCGCAATCTGTCGCCGACCGGCGCTTGCCTGAAGGTGGAGACCACTTTCGGCATTCCCGATCGCTTCGATGTCCTGTTCGACATGGACAAGTCGATCCGTCCGTGCCGCTTGATTTGGCATGATGACAAGCAGATCGGGGTCGAGTTCGCGACCGATGACGACGTTGCTGCGGCGTGATCGCCGCGCCCAGACCGGCAGCGGTCTTCAGCATCCGTTGACCATGGCGGATTGCGATTCAGCATCTCTTGACCATGTCGCGCGGCCGCAGCCTGCGAGCGTGCCGCATTAACACGGCGGGAAGGGCTGGTTGCTTAGCCTTGAAGCGGGGACTTCAGGGGGAGATCACGATGCGGTTCCGCCATGGCGCGATTCTGCTCACGCTTATCGGCACGGTCGCGTTCACGGTTGCGCACCAGGTCGGGCCAGGCGCGGACCGGTTCGCCAGCCTGACCGGACGGATGCAGGGCATCAGTGATGCCACCGGCAGCATTGATGCCGGCGCTCAGGGCGGATGGATCCAACTGAGCGACGAGCAGCGTGGCTGGGTCTTCCTCGGCGTGATGAATTTGATCGACGTGCCGGATATCCAGCTGCCGGAGCCGGTTTCGGAATCGCTCGCGGTGTTGCCGGCATCCGTCGAGCTGCAGGACCTGCCGGCCATGGTGACGCGCAAGATCCCGCTGGTGCGGCACCACAAGTTCGTCAAGCTTGACGACCGCATTCTGCTGGTCCGACCCGGCGACCGCGCCGTGGTTTCGGAGATTCCGCGCTACCGACTGTTGCCGTAATAAAGAACATAATAAAGAAAGCGCGTGCGACGAGACCGCCGCACGCGCAGGCCGACCGCTGTCGGCCTCATTCCAGCTCTCGAGCCCTCAACGCGGTGCGGTACGCGGCGCCCAATCGGCGCCCTTCCACTTTCCGAGGCTCTCGGCAATGATCTTGGTCGACTGCATCGCCGACTGGCTCAGGTGCGCATACTCGGTGATCTCACGCTGAACGCGCGCGCCTTCCTCGTGCAACATGTCACGCAGGGTCTGCAGCTCAGTGATCAGCCGATCGATCTCTTGGACCGAAGAGCCAGCCACCCGTTGCAGCAGCGTCGAGATGTTGTTGGCGACCAACTCGCTGTCCATTTCGGGAGTGCGGCGGAGGCTGGCGCCGTCCCGGCGGACGAATTCCCGGATTTCTCCCTCGACCGCGACTTCTGCCGGCTGGTCGAGATCCGCAGCTTTCCCGCTAACGACAAGTGTCATGTTTGATTACCCCCTAATGCAGAGCGCGTTGTGCGCGTTCCACCGGTATGGATAGCGACATTAGAATGTGACCAGATCGCGGCCATGCAGCATTCATCCACCGCTGTGAACCGCATATGCGGCCGATCGTTTACACGTGTGGCGGCGCCGTGGCGCATTGTTTGCAACAAGCCCGTTTGCGGGCGCAATCGTTAGCATGGTACCGGCAGCGGACTTTTAATTGCCACGCAGGTTAACGCGCCGTTGGCGATAGCCAAGTCATCGGCCGTGCGCACAGGCAGGATACCCAGCGTGAGGTCGAATCACACCTGACCCGGCATGACGTGTTTGCGCGCCTTTGGGCGTTTCAAGTCCTGTTACGACCTGTTGAGAAAGTCTGGCTGCAGCATTTCCGGCTGGCGGTCTGGCGAAAGCCAATAAGGGCTGCAATGATAAGCGCGCAGCTTGTGGAGGTTAAGTGATATGTGGCGTTCCCTGCTTTCGATGACTTCAGCCGCGCTGCTCGCAGCATTGCCAAGCAGCGCTGTCGCGGCCGACACGTTTGGCTTCAATGCTGAGGAGATCGGCGGACCCGGCTTCGATCCGCCATGGCATGGGCAGAATTCTTATCTGTTCGCGTCGCCGGACGGAAATCCCCGGACCGGCATCACCGTCGTAGCCTACGATCTCGATGGCTACACAACGTGTCCGCCGGTGCTCTTGAAAGGGGAGACGTCCAACGCCGTCATCGGCGTCGGCACCGACTGCAATCCGTTTCCGAAGGCTTGGCTCAACGAAGGCTACGGAGTCTTTCTTGGGCAGCCTGCCGTCGCCGTGGACGTCACGCTCAAGGACATCAGTGTGAGCCGCGATGTGCTTTGGGAGGCCTTCGGCGTGGACGCCGCCGGCAAGCAGGTCGTGTTCCAAGGCACCTTCCATGGCAGCGGCGTCGACGATTCGATCAACCAGACATGGCGGATCGATCAGTCGGTTCTTGCAACCACCCAGGTGCGGCCTGTGGACGGCTACACCGCTCCGGTCGGCATCAACGGCGTGAACCTCAAGTCGTTGTGGGCCAACGCCACCCTGCCGGCGTTCGGATCGACGCGCCTCGATCAGTCGATCTACCTGGTTGGTGTGCGCGCGTTCGGATTCTGAGATGCCTGTTGCGGTCGTGCCGCGCGCCAGCGGGGTACGACCGAGTCGCGGATGCTCGCAATGGGGAACGCCTGAACGGCTCGACGTGCGCGTTAGTAGCCGATGATGATCTCCGCGACCGCCGGCTTAATCGCCTTGATGGCGGCGTCGGTCGACGCGAGCTCCGCGCCCGCCTGCTCAACCGCGTCCGGCGAGGCCTTGGGATCGGCTCGCAATGAGACACCGAGCTTGCAGCCGCCCGCGATTGACTCGAGCGCGCCACCCTGCCAATCGCTGACCGTTCCCTCGCTGCCCTTGCCGAAGCCGCTGAGCTTGAACGGCTTGCCGTTGAGCCGCTCGAGTGCCGCAAGCTGCAGACCGAGCTTGAGGCCCTTCGGCGCACTCCATGTGGACTGGCCGTTGATCACGATCAGGTATGTGCCGGTGCGGGAGGCTTCGTTTTCCCACCACACTTCCAGCCGTCGTTTTGGATCCTTCGGGAACAGGACCGAGGCCATCAGCTTCTTGCCCTCGGAGGCATCGACCTCCGTGAACACCACGTTCTCCGATTTGTAGACAGTCGCGAGCTTGAGGTGGCTTGAGTCCTTCGCGAAGGCGCCGCTGCAGCTGATAGCGCGAGCCGGTTGCGCGGGCGACTGCACCGGCGGATACGAGGTCGGCTGCCGCGGCGGCGTCTGTGACCGGGCCGGTGGCGTCTGTGAGCGATCGGGCGGCGGAAATCGCCGGTCGAAGAGCGGATCGGGTTCCTGTGCGCGCTGGATTTGTCGCGGCGACAGCTCCTCGGTGTAGATCTGCGGATCGGGAAACGGCGAGCGCTGCTGCGCCGATGCGAGTGACGGCGCCGCAACTCCAGCTGCGATGAGCGAAACAAGCAAGCAACGACCAATCATGCCTTTCCTCATGGCCCAACCACATTCGAGCGTAGCCCCTGCGAGCATCATACACATGTTTGTGGCCGTTTGGCGTGCTTCCGCGTTCGCGCCGACAGGCCCTAACAAACGCGCGAGAGAGACGCGGGCCGTACGCTCAAGCCCTCGCCCGTGAGGCGGAGTGCCGAGCGCACGACCCGCGCCTTGCAACCGGATGGCTGTGCTGGAATGGACGCCTTACGGCGCTGCCTTCAAGCGATCGTAGGTTTGTACGAAATCTTGTTTGTCGAGCGGCTTGTGGCAGGCGAAGCAAGTCTTGAGATCGGCCTGCGTGTTTGGCGTCTTGTCGGCGCGGAAGGCCTGATATTCCCACTCACCGTTGCGCTGGCTGTCCGGATATTCGGCGCCCCAGCCGGTGCGCTTCTCCATCACGGTGTAGCCGACGATGTTGGTCTTGATGAAGCGGCCGTTGGCGTCCTTCTCAGGGTTGCCCTGGGCATCGAGCTTGGCGGCGTATTGCACCAGCGTGAGCACGGTGCCGCTCGGCAGCGGCTCGCCCTTCTTGGCGGCGTCGATCGCGGCGCGGCTGGTATAGAGCTCGCGGTACTGCTTGATGTCGGGCCGGTCGATGGTCGAATAAAGGACGCTTTGGGCATAGGCCTCCGGAAAGGCGACCTTGTCGCCACCGGCACGGACCGTGCCCGCAATCGCGAGCATGGCAGCGGTTGCAGCCAGGGTTGCGATGACAACGTTGGGACGAAACGGCATTGGGGTATGTGCTCCTCTGTTGGGGCTGGCAGAGCCCTCCCGCGTGCGCCTGCCAGCATGCAAGCACCACAATACCGAATCGGTCCGGTCACGTCATGACAGTATGACGATACTTTCCAGCTATGGCTGGGGAGCTTGGGCTGGGAGCTTGTCGGCGGTCGGGGAAGGTATCGAGGAAGAATTAAGAGACCCGGATCGATGGGGGGGTGTCGATCCGGGTCTCGGGAGGCGGGTGGGGGGGCCCGCACTTCGCACTTCTCGGGGTCAGCGCATAATGGTAGCGCCGGCAACGTCGGCAACCGCACAGGCCGCCGCCAAAGTGTTCGCCGAGGCTGTGCAACTCGTTACCTGGTGCACAGTGATTTCAGGCGTTCCGGCTTGGCCGGAACCTTGGCCATGGGCTTGAGCAAGCCCGACGATGATGGCGAGCGCGGCGGCCGGAAGAGCGACGAAACGGGGGGACAGGGGGGACATCGGTCGATCCTCGGCGGGCCGCGCCCGCTTGTGATCCATATAGCGACCGCGTGTTTCCGGATGATGTCCTCGAATGTTTCAGGATTGTTTCGTTGGGAGGTACCTCAACGTGGCGGCAGATTGATCGCGAGACTTCGCTCGAACAGCGTTTGCGAGCTTGCGAAGGCATCGGCGGTTGCATCCCGGTCGGGCGGGCGGTTCTGCCGGCCCGGATCGTCGAAGCCATGACTCGCGCCTTGGTAGAGCTTGAGCGTGATGTCGCCGCCAAGCGAGCGGCTGCGCTCCACCAGCTTCTGGCAGCGTTGCGGTGAGGTCTCCTCATCGGCGGTGCCGTGGAAGGCGAGCACCGTCGCATAGGGCCGATAGCCCTGTGCGTCAAAATGTCCGCGCAGGCCGCAGCCGGCATAGAAGACGAGCGCGGCGCGGAAGCCCGCCGCAGGATTGGCGAGGCCGGGCGCGTCGACCGCCAAGGCAGCGAGCGCCGCGCTGCCGCCGTTCGACCAGCCCTGCAGCCCGATCCGGTCGGGTGCGACATCGGGGCGGCTGCGCAGATAGGAGAGTGCGCCATAGGCGTCGAGCGGTCTTACCGTGACCTCGTTCACGGCGTCCGGGCGCTCGTTGATGGTGCCCCGGCCGAAGCCGCCCGGGAAGCCGCGCGGCGCGAAGCTGTCGACCAGCACCGCGACATAGCCGAGTGCGGACCAGCGTTCGCCCCACATCTTGTGGCGCCGCGACAGCGTCGAGGCATTGTAGGGGCCGCTGCTCTTGACGTTGATCGAATAGGGGCCGGCGCGTCCGTGCATCATCACCACCGCGGGCGCACGCTCGGCGCGCTTGGTCTTGGGCGTGTAGACGAAGCCGACGAGCGTCGTCTTGCCGTCGGCGCTCGGGAAATGGACGGTGGCCGGGAGCATGGCGGGGGCCTGCGCGCGCACGTGGCCGGCGTTCAACGCACCCACGGCGATCATCGCGGCTACCAGCATGGCAGCGGCTGCATGACATTGTAAGAGCTGCATCGTTGTCGCTCCGTTCCGGCTCGGAAAGCTTAGCGCGTCGCCGCCGATGCGGTATAGAGCGCGTGACGCAAGTCTTGACGCAAATCTTGACGCAAACTGCGCGGTCGCCTTACGGGCCGTCGCGCATCGATTGGAGACAACCGTGACCCGCGTTTCATCCGACCTCGTGAAGGAATTCGCTCCCACCGGCAAGCTGCGCGCCGCCATCAACGTCGGCAACCCGGTGCTGGTGCAGACCAATGCGGCGGGCACGCCGAGCGGAGTCACGATCGATTTCGCCCGCGAGCTCGCCGGACGGCTCGATGTGGCGCTCGAGACCGTCGTCATCGACGGCGCCGGCAAATCGTTCGAGGCCGTCAAGGCGGGCCAGTGCGACATCGGCTTCCTGGCGATCGAGCCGGCGCGCTCAGCCGAGATCGATTTCACCGCGCCCTATGTGCTGATCGAGGGCGTCTACGCGGTGCGCCCGGATGCGGGCCTTGCGAGCAACGCCGAGGTCGATCGCGCCGGCGTGCGCATCGCGGTCAACAAGGGTGCCGCCTATGACCTTTTTCTCACCCGCTCGCTCAAGCAGGCGACGCTGGTGCGTGCGGAGGAGTCCTTCGAGCTGTTCCTGCGCGACAAGCTCGAGGCGGTCGCGGGGGTGAAGCAGGCCGTTGTGCGGTTCGTGGCCGCCCATCCGGGCGTGCGGCTCCTCGACGGCCGCTTCATGGAGATCGCGCAGGCGATGTGCCTGCCGAAGGGGCGGCCGAACGCCACGCGCTATCTCGCCGGCTTCGTGGAGGAGATGAAGGCCTCGGGCTTCGTCGCCGATGCGCTCGCGCGCGCCAAGCAGGAGGCGACCGTGGCGCCGCCTTCACGCTAGTGTGGCGGTTCAGAAGTCCGCATCATTCTCGCCGCGAGTCCGAGATGCGGACTTCTGAACCAAAGCCACACTAGCTCAATAAGTTGCTAGTGTCCTTCGATTCCGAAGTTCGCAAACGAGGGTGCCTCGGAATGATGCGAACTTCGGAATCGGGACACTAGCAAGTCTATGATTCAAGTGCCGCTTTTCGATTTGAAGTTCCTGAGCGAATTTGCTGCAGGTGTTGTAGGAACTTCAAATCGGCGGCACTTGGGCGCTTGAATTGGCACTACAGCGCGTGCGAACCTGAAACCGACAAACGCCGATTGTAGAGCGGCTGGGAGGAGTGACATGTCCAACACGATGGTCAATGCAATCGCTAAGGCCACCTCAAAGGCCGCTTGTGCGCTGCTGTTCGTGATGGCCGGAGCCTGCACGGCGCTTGCGCAAGGCGCGGTCCCGCCCGATGTGCTCAAGGAGCTGGCTCCGACCGGGAAGCTGCGCGCCGCGATCAACCTCGGCAACGCGGTCCTGGCGCAGAAGGGCGCCGATGGAGCGCCCAAGGGCGTTTCGGTCGATCTGTCGCGCGAGCTCGCCCGCCGCATCGGGGTTCCGATCGAGCACGTCACCTTCGAGGCCGCCGGCAAGGTGTTCGAAGGGATCAAGGCCGGCAGCGTCGACCTTGCCTTCATCGCGATCGAGCCGGTGCGCGCCGCCGAAATCGAGTTCTCGCCGGCCTACGTGCTGATCGAGGGCGGCTACATGGTGCAGAAGGATTCTCCGCTCAAGGTGATCGAGGATGTCGACCGCCCCGGCATCCGGATCGCGGTCGGGCTCAATTCGGCCTATGACCTGTTTCTGACCCGCACCATCAAGAACGCGCAGATCGTGCGGGCGCGCACCGGCGGCGGCGAGGCGATGATCGAGATGTTCCTGGCCGACAAGCTCGACGTGGTGGCGGGCGTGAAGCCGGTGCTGGTCGAGTATGCCAAGACCAATGCCGCCATGCGGGTGATGGACGGCCGCTTCATGGTGATCCAGCAGTCGATGGGCGTGCCCAAGGGGCGATCGGCGGCGGCGCGCTACGTGCGCACGTTCGTGGAAGAGATGAAGGCCTCCGGCTTCGTCGCCGATGCACTCAAGCGCAGCAACCAGACCGACGCGACAGTCGCGCCGGCCGAACGCGCGGGCGGTTAAGCCGCTGGGCCAAGCTTGCGCTTGAGAAAGTCGGCGAAGATCGCGCCGATGTCGCCCGCCTTGGCGTACCAGTCCTCCGGCGGCGTGACGTCGACGTTCCGATCCACGCTGGTGACGCGGTGAAGCTCGCAGTCCGGGATCAGGCGCGCGGCGGCGGCGCCGATCTCGCCCTGATGCGTGAGGTCGTCGCCCGGAATGAGGCAGACCGGCACCTTGATCGAGGCGAGCGCTTCCGCGCTGGTGCCGATCAGCGGCAGCTCGGCACCCGCCACGAACGGCGCTCGCCAGGCTCGCATGACGGCGATGAAGTCCTTCGGCTCGATCGCCATCAGGCGCTCGCGGTTGGACGGCCGGTTGCGAATGAGCGCGGCGAAATGCTCCTCGGCGCAAACCGCCGCCATGCCGCCTGTCTCCGCCAGCCTGATGTATTGGTCGTAGTAGCGCTCGGCGAGACGCTGGACCGCAAACACGCCGCCGGTTACGCGCCACAGGAGCAGCGCACGCACCGCCTGCGGATGGTGCAGCGCCATCAGCAGCGCAAGCCGCGCGCCCGAGGAGCTGCCGCCGACGATCGCGGGCAGCATGCCGAGCGAGCCCGCGAGCGCGTCGAGGTCGTCGGCCCACACCTCGTATTCCGAGCGCTGCGGGTCGAAGGAAACGTCGGAGGCGCCGCAGTTGCGCCGGTCGTGGAGGAGAACGCGATAGTCGAGCGCCGCCATGCGCTCCGCGAACGGCTTGACATTGTCGAGCGCGTTGCGCCCGCCCGGCGACAGCGCCATCGCCGGCCCGCGCTGCCCCAGGATCTCATAGTTGATCGAGACGCCGTCGATCGTTGTGCGGGGCATGGGAGTGTCCTGCTGGAGCGGCCTTTGATATGTGGCAACGGCTTCTCAACGTCATGGCCGGGCCTGTCCCGGCCATGACGGTGCTGTAAGTCAGAGCCCAACACCGGTGGCGCGTGTCTATAATTACAGCCCCAAATAGAACTTCTTGATCAGGTCGTTGTTGTTGAGCTCCTCGGCCGAGCGGCCCTCGAATGCGATCTGGCCGTGCACGATGACGTAGCCGCGGTCGGCGATGCGTAGCGCCTGCGGGAAGTTCTGCTCGGCCATCAGCACGGTGAGCTTGTAGCGCTCCTTGAGCTCCTTGATCTTCTCGATCATGCGCGCGACCAGGACGGGCGCGAGTCCCACCGACGGCTCGTCGATGAGCAGGATACGCGGCGACTGCATCAGGGCGCGCGCAAGCGCGAGCATCTGCTGCTCGCCGCCGCTCATCGAGCCCGCAAGCTGCGCGCGCCGCTCGGCGAGCCGCGGAAAGCACTCGAAGCAGAACGCCCGGTTGGCAGCGATCTCGGCGCGCGCCTTCTTGCGGAAGGCGCCAAGCAGGAGATTTTCCTCGACCGTGAGCCGCGGGAACAGGCGGCGGCCTTCCGGCACCAGCGCGATGCCGAGGTCGACGATCTCCTCGGTGGTACGCCCCACGAGGTCGTGCTTGACGCCATCGATCTCGGCCACGATGCGGCCGGCGCTGGGCGGCACGATCCCCATCACGCATTTCATCAGCGTCGACTTGCCGTTGCCGTTGGTGCCGAGGAGCGCGACGGTCTCGCCCGAGCGTACATTGAGCGAGACGCCTTCGATCACGCGCACCGCGCCGTAGGCGGCGTCGAGCCCCTCGATGGTGAGGGTGTTGTGTTTGTTGGCGTTACTGTCCAAGGTACGCCCTCTCGACCTCGGGGTCGCGAATCACCGCGTCGGGCGCGCCGTCGGCGATCTTCTTGCCGGAGACCAGCACGACGAGCCGCTGCGAGAAGCTCATCACCGCGCGCATGATGTGCTCGATCATGATGATGGTGATGCCGCGCTCGTTGAGCCGGATCAGGAGCGCCACGATGTCGGCGACCTCCGTGTTTGAGAGCCCCGCCATCGACTCGTCCGCAATCAAAAGCTTCGGCTCGGCCGCGAGCGCGCGCGCGAGCTCGAGCTTGCGCATCTCGACTTGCGTCAGGTCGCGCGGCAATTGCTTGGCCTTTTCGGCAAGTCCGACGAGGGTGAGAAGCTCCGCGCAGCGCGCCTCGATTGCGGAGGCGGAGAGATGCGCGCCGGGCCGCGCATTGACGGTGTAGAGGAGAGGCACCCGCATGTTCTCGGCGACGCTCAGGCTCGCGAACGGCCGCGGCAATTGGAAGCTGCGGGCAAGCCCGCGCCGCGTGCGCTCGTGAGCACTGAGCCCGTTCATGGTGACGCCTTCGAACCGAACGCTGCCCATCTCGTTGGTGAGCGTGCCGCAGATGCAGTTGACCAGCGTCGACTTGCCGGAGCCGTTCGGGCCGATCAGCCCGACCCGTTCGCCGGCCGTGACCGAGAGCGCGATGCCGTCGAGCGCCACGAAGCCGCCGAAGCGCTTGCTCACGTTGTCGACCTCGAGCAGCGCGGTCATGGCGTGCCGCTCCGAGTCGCAGGCGCTGGCGGCCGCATGAGGAGCCCGCAGCCGAGGCAGATCGCGAGCGTGAGCGCCGAAAGGAGCCAGAGCCAGAATGGTCCCGGTACGACGCTGATCGCCGCCCCGCCGACCGGCAGTGCCCAGAGCCAGGAGAGCCCGATGATGCGACCGCGCGCCAACGCCAGGAACACCAGCACCGCCCAGAAGATGATTTCAAGCGGCCGCGCCGCCAGCGCCTCCTGGTGCAGGAAATAGATCGGGATCACGTTGACCACGAACAGGAGCGCGAACACGGCCGGGTCGGTCACGATCTCGCGTGCGGTGCGCTTGCCCTGGATCAGGCCGAGGATTCCGTTCGGCGCGATGATGACGCAGTCAACGATCAGGAGGCCGACGATCAAGAGATTGACCGACGACGAGATGGTGACGGTCGCGACCTGCTGCAGCGTGCCGAGCAGGATGGCGCCGATCAGCGGGCCGATCCAGCTGGTGGTGCCCCCGATCATCGGCATGGCGATCGAGTTGACCGCGTAGTCGAGCGCGAATGCCGAGGTGGGCTGCAGGTAGCCGATGTAATAGGGGAAGGGCGCGCCCGCCACGCCCATCAGCGCGCCGGAGATCGCGGTGGCGACGAGCTTGAGGCGCAGCGTCGGCACGCCGGAGGCCTCGGCCGCAAGCTCGTCGTCGCGGATCGCCGCAAAGCCCAAGCCCAGCCATGAGCGCTCGATCCCGCGCGCGACCGTGAGCGCGATCACGGCGAGCGCCAGCATGAGCAGGAACAGGTACTGGATGTAAGGTCCGATCGGCTCGATCTCGTTCGGTCGGATCACGTAGGCGCCGCGCGCGCCGCCCACATAGCTCCAGTTGGTGACCAGCGTCTGCAGCACCACCGCGAGCGCGAGGGTGGCGATGGCGAAGAACGCGCCGCGCAGCCGCAAGGTCAAATAGCCCATGCCAAGCCCGACGATGCCGGAGATGATCGCGCCCACGACGATGAGGACCGGGATCGGCAGCGGATAGAACTTGTGCAGGAACACCGACGTATAGGCGCCGAGCGCGAAGAACGCCGCCGAGCCGAAATTCACGTAGCCGGTATAGCCGCCCAGGATGTTCCAGGCGGTCGCCAGCACGATGTACTGCAGCACCACGTAGCCGGCAAAGAACACGTAGTCGTTGCCGACGAGGCGCGCGAGCACGAACACGGCGGCCGCGACCGCGAGGCAGACGAGGAAGAAGGGCAGGGTGCGCACGCGCTACCGTCCAAACAGGCCGGCTGGGCGGACCGCCAGCGTGATGAGCAGGAATCCGAACGCCACCGCCGGTGCCCATGACGGCCCGTAGAAGGTCGATGTCACGCTCTCGACGATGCCGAGCAGGAGCGCGCCGATCAGCGTGCCGGTCAAGCTGCCGAGCCCGCCGAGCACGCAGATCGCGAACACGCGCCCGATATATTCGCGCCCGATCGACGGCTCGACTGGCTGGATCACGATCAGGAGCGCGCCCGCGATCGCGGTGGTTGCGATCGAGAGCGCGAACGCGATGCGCTTGATGCGCGTCGGCGAGGCCGCCATCAGTTGCAGCGCGAGCTGGTCCTGCGCCACCGCCATGATGGCGCGCCCGAGGAAGCTGCGCGAAAGAAACAGCTGCAGGGCGCCGACCAGCGCAAGCGCGACCAGGCAGGGCACCAGCATCCGCAGCGGCAGGTCGACCACTCCGAGCTGCAGGCTCGGCCCGATATAGGCGGCCTGGACGTAGCGGTAGTCGACGCCGAACACGAGGATCAGCGTCACCTCGGTGACGAACAGGAGCCCGAAGAAGAACGCAAGCCCGCGCAGCGAGTCCTGCCCGTAGCGCTCGAACGAGGCGTAATACACCTGATAGACCAGCGCGCCCAGCGCGTAGAACGCCGGCGCCACCACGATGCTGGCCACGATCGGATCGATGCCGAGCTTGGTGTTGACGATATAGGCGATGTAGGAGCCGAGGATGATGAAGCCCGGATGCGCGATGTTGACGATGTCGAGCATGCCGAACGAGATCGACACCCCGATCGTCACGGCGGCGTAGAATGCGCCGAGCAGCAGGCCCGCGACCAGCGCGTTGATCAGGAGGTCGAAAGGAAAGTCCACCAGTCCCCCCAAGGCTCGGACGAAGAGGCACTGCCTCGCCACGAGCACGGCCTGCTTCCTCCCCCTTGCGGGGGAGGGGTGGGGAGGGGGGTGGCAGCAGATTCGGCATTTGCGGTCACCCCCCTCCCTGTCCCTCCCCCACAAGGGGGGAGGGAACGCTGTGGCGACTCTCGTCGCAACGCTCACGATGCGCCCGCGTTTTCCTCCGAAATGCTTACAGAGGCTAGGTGCGTCGGCTCGTCAGGCCGTTATTTCATCCGCACCGAGTCCGGCACCGGCAGCGGTGCGTTGGCGCTGTCGAGGAACTCGACCGTGGTGAAGTGCAGCTCGTTCGGCCCGGTATTCTCAAGGTCGTGCACCTTGTGATGGCCTTTGGCGTGGGTCTCGTGCCGGGTCTCGCCGGGGGTGTAGGTGTGCTCCACGATGGTGCCGTCTTCGAGATGCGCGCGCGCCTTCCCGCCGGTCGAGCAGGACCAGAAATAATCGAGCACGTGGCGGTGGAAGCCGAAGCGCTCGCCCGGCGCGAGCCTGATGTCCCACACCCGAACGCGCTCGTTTTCGGACAGCAGACGCTTACCGACGCAGCCGTTGGGGCTCTTCTTCTCGCGCTCGAATTCGGCGGTGATCTCGGGCCGCCACGCCGTCTTGGCGGCGGCGACCGGGGTCTTGTCCAGCATGGTCAGGGCCATGGCAAATCCTCCTCTGCGCAGGGGCGCGATGATAGGGCAAGTCGGGCCCGCGCGGAACTGCGGCTTTTGGCGATATGGCAGCGAGGCCCTCGCCCACAGGTCCATCGGGCGGCGATTTGCGCTAAGGAGCGTGCAGATCGTCTGTCCCCGGGTGCCCCATGCACGCCCTGATCATCGGCGGCTCGATGAGCGGCCTGTTCGCAGGCCTCCTGCTGCGGCGAGCGGGCTCCACGGCCGCGATCTACGAGCGTGCCGAGAGCGAGCTGACCGGCCGCGGCGCCGGCATCGTGACCCAGCCGGAGCTGCGCGCGGTGCTGGCCGACGCCGGCTGCGACCTGCGTGAGCTGGGCGTTGAGGTGCAAGGCCGCCGCACCCTCGACCGGACCGGCCGCATCCTGGGCGAATACGCCTGCCCGCAGACGCTGACCTCCTGGGACCGGGTGTTCCGCCTGCTGCGCGTGCAGTTCCCGGCAGCGCATTACCACCGCGGCAAGGAGCTTCTCCGCATCGAGGAGCAAGCCGACTGCGTCAGCGCGCATTTTGCCGACGGCAGCCGCGCCGAGGGTGATCTCCTCGTCGGCGCAGACGGCTTCCGCTCGAGCGTGCGCGGCCTCATCGCGCCCGCGGTCAAGCCGGTCTATGCTGGCTATGTGGGCTGGCGCGGCCTGGTCGAGGAAGCGGCGCTGTCGAGCGCGACCCACGCCGCGATCTTCGACGCCATGGTGTTCGCGCTGCCGCCGAACGAGCAGTTCATCAGCTATCCGATCGCGGGGCCGGCCGACGAGCTTGCCGAAGGCCGCCGCCGCTGCAACTTCGTCTGGTACCGGCCGGCTGCCGAGGGCGAGCTGCGGCTCATGCTCACCGATGGCACCGGGCGCACGCATCCGCTTGGCATTCCGCCGCCGCTGATCCGTCCCGAGGTCACGGCCGCGCTGCGCGAGGCCGCGCGCGCGCTGATCGCGCCGGCGCTTGAGGAGGTGGTGCGGCTATCGCCGCAGCCGTTCCTGCAGCCGATCTTCGACGTCGAGAGCGAGCGCATGGCGTCGGGCCGCGTGGCGCTCGTGGGCGACGCCGCGTTTCTGGGGCGCCCGCACGTCGCGGCCGGCGTCACCAAGGCGGCCGAGGACGCGGCCGCGCTCGCGCAGGCGCTCGCGACGCACGGCGATGTCGCGGCGGCGCTCGCAGACTTCGAGCGCGTGCGCATTCCGGCCAACCGCCGCATCACGGCGCGCGGGCGCGAGCTTGGAGGCTACCTGCGGCGGTCGTATGCGAGCGCGCAGGAACGCGAGACGGCCGAGCGCCATCACACGCCCCAGGCGGTGATGCGCGAGATCGCGGTGCTGGAGTTTTGAACCTGATGGGCGCCGCTATCGCACCGCCGCGATCGCCCGTTTCGCCTCTGCTTCGCTCATCGGAATCAAGTCGACCGGCCCGGTGCCGTCATTGGTAGCGGCCGCCGCAACCGCATAGCCGGCCAAGCCGCCTAAGAGCGTTGCCGCATAGATGTCGTTGACCTTCTGCTTGTAATTGGCGGCGAAGTAGTAGGTGCGCCCGGAAGCCGCATTGAAATCGTGTCGGCTCACTCCGGGGTGATCCTGCAGTTCCGCTGTAATCTGGTGTCGGCCAGGCGGCCGGTCGATGGACGCGTACGTGCCGGTCAAGAGCTCACCCAGCGGTTCGCCATCGATCTTGACAGGTAGTGCGCGATCGCCAAAGCCAGTGAGCCCCTTCTCGGGCCGCATCACGACGATTCGGGCCTTGCCGGCGGGCGGCGCTCCAATCGATGCCAGCGAGGCGATAGGCGGACCGCTCTGGGTAGTGGCGCAGCCGGTGAGCGCCGCTCCAGCCAGCATCACTGCCATCATGCGGCCGACCAAGCCCAGTTTCGGTTGAAAAAGAAATGTCGCCACGCCAGCCCCCTGGATACAGCAATAGGTAGGACCTATAGCACGAGCTGCAGCCTATGATTGTGGCCTGGGAAACACAGTGCGCGGCAAATCTGCACGCGCGAAGGATACCGGCGGCAGCGGGCGCCTGCGCGCCCCAGCTCGGATAGCGCTTCGCTCCTGCGGGCTTCTTGCTAACATTCCGACCCGCAACAGGTCCGCGCGCATGGACGAGCAGGGCGCTCCACAGCCTGAGATCATCCGCCGCCATTCGCTCGCGGTGCGGCTCACGCATTGGATCAACGTCTTGTGCCTCGCGCTCCTCTTGATGAGCGGGCTTGCGATCTTCAACGCGCATCCGCTGCTCTATTGGGGCCATACCGGCCATCGCGGCATGCCGTTCCTGCTCGGCATCGGCTCCAAGACCGACAATGGCCGTGCGGTCGGCATCACCCGCATCGCCGACGTCGATTTCGACACGACCGGTGTACTTGGTGTCTCCTATGATGCTGACGGGCGCGCGTTGCGGCGGGCGTTTCCGCCCTGGCTGACGCTGCCGTCGAATGCCGGGCTTGCGCTGGCGCGCGACTGGCACTTCCTCCTCGCCTGGCTGTTCGTGCTCAATGGCGCGGTCTATCTCGGCTTCGGCCTCCTGAGTGGCCATGTCCGGCGCAACCTGCTGCCGGGTGTTGATCAGCTTCGGGTGCGCCATATCGCCGGCGTGATCTGGAACCACATGCGCCTCCGCTTCCCGCGCGGCGAGGCTGACCGGCGCTACAATGTCCTGCAGAAATTCGCCTACCTCCTGGTCGTGTTCGGCCTCCTGCCCGTGATGGTGCTCTCAGGGCTGACCATGTCGCCGGCGGTGACGGCGGCGGCGCCTATTCTGTTCGATCTGTTCGGTGGCCGGCAGTCGGCGCGCACCATTCATTTCGTCACTGCTAACCTGCTGGTGCTGTTCGTGCTGGTGCACATTCTGCAGGTGCTGCTCGCAGGCGCCTTCAACCGCATGCGCGCGATGATCACCGGCCGCTATGTCATCCGCCCGGAGCGTACGCCATGAAACGTCTCTCCCGCCGCAAGCTGCTCACCGCCGGCGCGGCCACGGCCGGCAGCGCGCTGCTCACCGGCTGTGACGACGTCGCTAGCGCCCCGCCATTTCGCGCCGCGCTCGATCTCGGAGAAATGCTGTCGATGCGGCTGCAGCGCCTGCTGCTCGCCCGCCAGCCGCTGGTGCGTGAATATGCGGCCGAGCTGATCTCGCCCGACTTTCCGCCCAACGGCACCGAGATGCCGGCGGGCTTTGCCTATTTCGAGCTGATGATCTCGCAGTTCGCGCGCTGGCGCCTTACGGTCGATGGCCTGGTCGACAACCCGCTATCCCTGTCGCTCGATGAGCTCAAGGCGATGCCGGCGCGCACCCAGGTCACCCAGCACAATTGCGACGAGGGCTGGACCGCGATCGGGCAGTGGACCGGAGTGCCGCTCGCGCAGCTGCTGCGCCAGGCCGGGCTCAAACAAGAGGCGCGCTACATCGTCTTCCATTGCCTCGACGAGATGGTGCGCGCGCCGGATCGCAGCGGATTCTACTACGAAAGCATCGATCTGTTCGACGCCTTCCACGCCCAGACCATCCTGGCCTACGAGATGAACGGCAACGCGCTGCCGGTGCGCCATGGCGCGCCGCTGCGGCTGCGGGTCGAGCGCCATGTCGGCTACAAGCACGCCAAGTTCATCACCCGGATCGAGGCGGTCGAGCGGCTCGACCGCATCGGCCGCGGCAAGGGTGGCTTCTGGGAAGACCGCGGCTATCAGTGGTACGGCGGGATTTAGGTAGCTTCCCCGCTTATTCGAACAGGAGCTTCTTGACCCGCCACTGCAGGAATTCCTCGAACAGCGCTTTCTGCCATTCGGGCTGGGCGTCGGAGGCCGCAGGGGCGGTCTCTTTGTCGCCGGCTGCCTCGGCGGGCGCCGACGAGGGTCGCTCTTGCGCCCGGGCCGCCTTGCTCTGCTCCGAGCGCTCTGCGGAATTGCCTCTCCGCCTGCGCGCAGGCGCCGGTTCACTTGCGTTCGGCTCGCGCGCTTCGGTGCTGGGGCTCGTTGTGCTCGAGCCCGACAGGGCGCTGAACGTCGCCGCGAACCACGCCTTGATTGATGATTCATTCTCCGCTGGCGGCGTGACCTCGGCCGGCGTGGTGCGCGATGCGGTTGCGGTGCGCGTTGCACTCGACGGCGTGGCGCGCGCTATACCTGATGGCCTGGTGCGCGAAGCGCCACCCAGTCGCTTGAGGTACCAGCAGCGTTGCTTCGTCGCCTGGTTAATGCGGTAGTGCCAATGAGTGCCGGGGCCTGATTCCCGATTGGGACTAGCGAGGCAACCGGCTGCGAATGCACTGTCGTTGGTGGTGATTGCAAATAAACCGACGAGGAAGACAATCGCTGCGCCGATGGGTGAACCGTTCTTCTTCAACATTGAGCAACTCCCTTCAACGCCTTTCGCCAATGCTCGAATGCCTGAATCTTTTTGCACTCCGTTGACGATCTCATTGATCCACGAAGGTTTTTCGACTGCGAATGGGGCTGCAGTGCGCTACAAATTAGGCGATTCACATTGCTCAAGCCGCGAAAATGCCTGACAGGTTACCGTGCGCGAGTTCCGAAGACGGTAGATTGATGTGGGCTCGTGTAGTTGAGGAAATTTCTTTGCAATCGCATCAAGCCGCTAAGCAGCGTCTTGTGAAATTCACTGTATGAATGGCGCGCGCGAATTTGTCCGCGATGCGCTCAAGCGCGCCGTGGCTTGCGTCGGCGCACCCGCGCTTTCCGTTCGAGCACCGCGCAGACCGCGGCGGTGTCGTGTGCGCCGTGGCCGCTCGCAAGCGCTGCGGCGTAGACCGGCTTCGTCGCTGCAAACAGCGGCACCGGGCAGCCGAGCTTCTTTGCAAAGTCACCGATCACCGCCATGTCCTTCTGCCAGATCTTGAGCTTCATGGTGGCGTCGTCATAGCGGCCCTTCACCATCATGGGCGCGCGCAGCTCAAACACGCGCGAATTGCCGGCGCCGGCCGTGACCATGTCGTGGACGACCTGCGGGTCGAGCCCGGCCTTCATGCCGAGCACCATCGCTTCCGCCGAGGCGACGTTGTTGATCGCAACCAGCAGGTTGGCGACGTATTTCATGCGGCTGCCGTTGCCAAAGACGCCGAGGTCGTGGGTCGCGCGTGAGATATCGGCAAACAGCGGACGCACGCGGCGGATCGCCTTCGGGTCGCCGCTGGCGTAGATGATGATGTCCTTGACGCGCGCTTGCGCGCCGGTGCCGCTTACCGGACAGTCGAGCATGACGTGGCCGGCCTTGGCGAGTGCACGCTCGGCCTTGAGCTTGTCATCGAGCGCGAAGGTGCTCGCCTCGATCACCACGCGCGCTGATACCTTGGCGGCGATGATTGCCTTGACGGTGTCGTGCAAGGCGCGCGGGCTGGGCAGGCTGGTGATGATCACTGGCGCTTCGACGGCGACCGCGGCGGCGCCGTCCACGGTCTCGACGCCTGCCTTGGCCAGCGCACGCCGTCGCTTGGGATCGAGATCGTAGCCGATCACGCGCCAGCCGGCGACCGCGAGGTTCTGCGCGAACGATCCGCCCATGATGCCGAGGCCGATGACCCCGACCGTGCCTTTTGCTGCCATAGTGCCTCCGATGCTGCGGCCGGCACTCTAATCAGTACGCCGGCGGCGCCGTAAAGGCCTTTTTCGCGCTGGCGGCATCGCCTATCGTCGCGCCGGTTCACACACAGGGAGCGGATATGAAAGTCGGGGTCGCCGGTCTTGGCATGATGGGCGCGGCGATCGCGCAGCGGCTGATCGAGGTCGGCCACACGGTAACGGTCTGGAACCGCACGCCCGACAAGGTGAAGCCGGTCGTTGCGGCGGGCGCAATGGCGGCGGCGACGCCGGCCGCGCTTGCGGACGCCTGCGAGGTCATCATCACTATTCTCACCGATGCGGCGGCGATCGACGCGGTCTATGGCGGTCCCGACGGTCTCCTGGCCTCGGCCATGCGCGACAAGCTCTTTATCGAGATGAGCACGGTACAGCCGGCGACCGAGCTGGCGCTCGCCGACAAGGTGCGCGGCAAGGGCGCCGCCTTCGTCGAATGCCCGGTCGGCGGTACCACCGGTCCAGCGCGGCAGGGCCAGCTCATCGGGCTTCTCGGTGCCGCTCCGGCCGACGCCGAGCGTGCCCAGGTTCTGTTGCGGCAGCTCTGCCGCCGCATCGAGCATTGCGGGCCGGTCGGCGCCGGCTCGACCATGAAGCTTGCGATCAATTTGCCGCTGATGGTGTCTTGGCAGGCGTTCGGCGAGGCGTTCGCGCTCACCCGCGACCTCGGCATCGACCCGGAGCGGCTGCTCGGCCTGTTCAGCGACATTTCAGCCGCCACTAATGCCATCAAGGCGCGCGCCGCGATGATCGCGGCCGAGCTCAAGGGCGCTGGCGGCGGCAGTGTCACCTTCACCATCGATTCCGGCGCCAAGGACCTGCGCACCATGGCGGCCGAAGGCCGCGCGCGCGGCCTCGAGCTGCCGCTCACCGAGCGTGCCGCGCAATGCTTTGAGGAGGCGAGCCGCAGCGGCTGGGGTGCGCGCGACGGCTCGGCGGTCGCCGCCTACTGGTCGAAGCGCGGGAAGCGGTGACAGGCGCCGCGGCTCCTTGTATTCATCTATTCATCGGCTCGGCTAACAGTCGGGGAGTCCCCATGCAGTCGCTCACGCTCGCGCAAGCGTCAACCATCGTCGATGTCGCGCTCAAGACCGCGCGCGAGCACAAGTTTCAGCCGTTGTCGGTTGCCGTGCTTGACGCCGGCGGGCATCTCATAGCCTTCAAGCGCGAGGACAAGTCCGGCATCCTGCGTTTCGACATCGCCTTCGGGAAAGCTTGGGGCGCGCTCGGCATGGGGCTCGGCTCGCGCACGCTCGCCGGCCGCGCGCCCAAGCAGCCGGCGTTCTTCACCGCGCTCGCGGCTGTGAGCGAGGGCCGACTGGTGCCGGGCCCGGCCGGCGTCCTGATCCGGGACAAGGATGGCGACGTGGTCGGCGCGGTCGGCATCTCGGGCGACACCGCGGATAACGATGAGATATGCGCTATAGCGGGCGTCCAGGCCGCCGGCCTTACCCCCGATCCCGGCAAGGAGCCGACGTGACATCGGCACGCAGCGTGATCGATTGACCGGGCGGCAGCCGTCCAGCTAGGTGTGACGTAGTATTGATGTGCGGCGCGGGTGCGCCGGACGAGGGGAGAGCGGAATGGGAGCGAATTTCGGCATCGCCGGCTTGGATTGGCAGCAGCGGATCAACTGGGACCGCATGCGCAAGTACCGCACCGAGCGGGCGCGCGAGATGATGAAGAAGCACGGGCTCGGCGCCGTTTTGTGCATGTACGACGAGAACGTGCGTTACATCACCGGCACGCTGACGCCTGGCTGGAACCGGCTTAAGCCGGGCTTGCGCTATGCGATGCTGTGCGGCGACGGCGCGCCGGTGCTGTTCGAGCAGGGCGACATCGGCTTCCAGATCGAGCGGCATTCGCCTTGGATCCCGAAGGAGAACGTCCGCCACTCCTTCGCCTGGATCAAGGGCGCGGCCGGACCGGCCTCGACCCAGCAGGTGAACAAGTTCACCAAGGCCGTGCTGGAGGAGATGAAGCGGCACGGCGTCGCTGGCCAGAAGCTCGGCGTCGACTTCGTCGACATCAACATGATCAACATCTTCAAGGAGAACAACATCACCTGGGTCGACGGCATGACCCCGATGATGGAGGCGCGCGCGGTCAAGAACGTCGACGAGCAGGAATGCTTCCGCATCGTCGGCGCGATTGGCGACGCCACCCATTGGGAGTGCATGAAGTTCCTGCGCCCCGGCATCACCGAGAACCAGGTGACCGCGCACCTGATGCAATATCTCTATTCGATCCCCGGCATGGAGGACGTCGAGGACGTCATTGTGTCGTCCGGCCCGAACACCTGGCCGAACTGGCGCAACTTCTCCGACCGCATCATCCAGCCCGGCGACATCGTGTTCATGGATTTGGCCGCGCTCACCTGGAACGGCTACAAGTCCTGTTATTACCGCACCTATTGCGTCGGCAAGGAGCCCTCGCAGGAGCAGAAGGACACCTACAAGGAAGCGCTCGGCTGGCTCTACGACTCGATCGGTGCCGTGAAGGCCGGCGCCACTACGCGCGACATCGCGCTCAAGTGGCCATCCGCGATGGAGACCTGGGGGTACGAGGACGAGGATCAGGCCGCCGCCAATCTGTGGGGCCATGGTCTCGGTCTCGCCCAATACGATCCGCCGGTGATCTCGCGCATCTGGTCGCTCGACCATCCGATCGAGATCAAGGAAGGCATGACGTTCGCGCTCGAGACGCAGCATGGCAAGCGCTTCCGCTATGGCGTGCGCATCGAGGAGATGCTGATCGTGCACAAGGATTCGATCGAGATCGTCTCCAACTTCCCGGTCAAGCAGATCACCGTGGTCGATCCGCTGCCGGGCTACGGCGATCATGTGAAGTGAGGCACATTCGCCATTCAATCCGTCATCCTGAGGCGCCCGCGCGCAGCGCGGGCCTGGAAGGATGAACGGTCCGGGCCGTCGCCCTTCGAGGCGCGCCTTCGGCGCGCACCTCAGGGTGACGGATCAACAGTGCTGCGTGTGGTGGCCTCGAAGTGGATCGCTTCGTCATTCTGCTTTCTGATCCTGGCGCCGCCGACCCCGAGCGCGTCGGCCCGAAGGCCGCTAACCTCGCGGCGCTGGCCGCCGCCGGGCTGCCGACGCCCGGCGGGTTTGCTCTCACGGCCGACGCCTATCGCCGCCAGATCGCGCATCTCGGCCTTGATGAGGCGGTCGCGAGCTTTGCCCGCGCAGACACGCGGGAGCAGCGCCGGCTGTCGGTCGAAATCAGGCTCAAGCTCTACCAGGAGGCGATCGCGCCGGAGCTTCTGGCGCCTTTGATGACTGCCTGGCGGGCGCAGCGCGCCGCGAGCGGCGAACCAAGTGCGATCCGCTCCTCGGCGCTGATCGAGGATCGCGCCGACGCCAATTTCGCCGGCCAGTTCGAAAGCTTTCTCGGCATCGTGGATGAAACCGAATTCCTTACTGCGGTGCGCGCCTGCTGGGCGGCGCTGTGGACCTCCAACGCGCGCCGCTACATGGAGAACCACGGGCTCGATCCGGCTTCGACCGCGATGGCGGTGCTGATCCAGCCGACGGTTGCGGCGCGCGCCTCCGGCGGCGGCTTGAGCGAGACCGCCGACGGCCAGATGCTGATCAGCGCCACCTGGGGGCTCGGCTCCGCGATCGCGCAGGGCGAAGTGGTGCCCGACCGCATCGTGCTCAGCCGGCAAGGCTTCGTGCGCACGATCGAGGCGGGCCGCAAGGATCACCGCGAGACCTGCGGACACATGGGCACGGCGCCCGAGGCGGTGCCGAAAGCGCTTGCGCGCGAGCCCTCTCTCGACGCGGGGCAGGCGGTGACGCTCGGACGCCTCATTCGCAAGGCCGAGGCGCTCATGGGCATGCCGGTCGAGATCGAATGGGCGCTCGACGACACGGGCTTCAAGCTCCTGCAGTCGCGGCCGCTGCATGTCGAGCCCGCGCACGTGCCCGACGCGATCTGGCTCAAGCATCCCGGCCTCAACGGCCATCCGGCCGGCATCGGCTGGGGCACGGGCCGCGCCGTGGTGGTGAGCTGCGAATGCGAGCTCTCGCGCGTCGCGCCCGGCGACATTCTGGTGACCAAGGTGGCGGGCCCTGCGCTCAGCCACATCCTGCCGCGAGTCGCCGGCGTGGTCGCGGAGCTGGGCGGCTCGACCTCGCATCTCGCCTCGCTCGCGCGCGAGCGCGGCATTCCGATGGTGCTCGGCGTGCTCGACGCGACCCGCCACATTCCGGATGGCTCGCAGGTCGCGGTCGACGGCGTCGCCGGCATCGTGCGGTGGCTGCGCTGATGGCCAAGAATCCGTCCAAGCCACGGATCTTCGTCACCCAGCCGGTCGCCGAGAGCGCGCTCGAGCGGCTGCGCGCGGTGGCGAGCGTGAAAGTGTATCCGGACGACAGCCGGATCATCCCGAAGACCGCGCTCATCGCTGCTGTGAAGAAAGCGGACATCTTGTTTTGCCTGCTGCACGACAAGATCGACAAGGCCGTCATCGCGGCCAATCCAAAGCTTCGCGCCGTCGCGGCGCAATCGATCTCGCCCTCGAACATCGATGTCGTCGCGGCGACCACGCGCCGCATTCCGGTGACTGTGGTGCCGCCGGTCACGACCGAGGCGACGGCTGACCTTAATTTCGGACTGATGCTCGCGGTCGCGCGCCGCATCGTGGAAGGCGACCGCATGGTGCGCGCCGGCAAATTTCCCGGCGGTCAGTCGCGCCATCTGCTCGGGTCCTTCGTCTTCGGCAAGACGCTCGGCCTGATCGGCGGGGGCGGGCTGATCGGCAAGGCGGTCGCCCGCCGGGCGCACGGCTTTGGCATGCGCGTGCTCTACTGGACCCCGCGGCGCAAGCCCGAAGCCGAGGAGCGCGAAGCCGGGCTGACCTACGTGCCGCTTGACAAGCTGCTTGCTGAATCGGACTTCGTTTCGCTGCACCAGCCGCTCAATGCCACGACCCGCCACCAGATCGGCGCACGCGAGCTCGACTTGATGAAGACGTCGGCCTTCCTGATCAATACCGCGCGCGGCCCGATCGTGGACGAGGCGGCGCTGGTGCGGGCGCTCAAGGGAAAGAGGATCGCGGGCGCCGGCCTCGATGTGTTTGAGCATGAGCCCAAGGTGTCGCCGGAGCTGAGGAAAATGAAGAACGTGGTGATCGTGCCGCACCTCGGCAGCGCGACCATCGAGGTCCGTGAGGAGATGGCGGGCATTGTGGTGGACAATATCCTGGCGCTGCTCGACGGCCGACGACCGCCGAACTGTGTCAATCCGGAGGTGCTCTCATGACCCGCCCGATCATTGCCGTCACCGACAGCGTGTTTCCGTCGCTCGATCCGGCCATGAAGGCGCTGGCGCGCGTTGACCCGGAGATGCGCATGGCGAAGAGCACGGGCATGGACGATATTCTCGCCGTCGCGCGCGATGCCGACGCGATCCTGGTCACCTATGCCAAGCTGCCGGCCGAATTGCTGCAGCAGCTCACGCGTTGCAAGGTGATCGGCCGCTTCGGGCTCGGGGTCGACAATATCGACGTGCCGGCCGCCGCCGCGCGCGGCATCGTTGTCACCTACGTGCCGGACTACTGCATGCAGGAGGTCTCCGACCACGCGATGGCGCTGCTCTTGGCGCTTGCCCGCAAGGTGCCGTTCTCCAACAAGCTGGTGCAGGCCGGCCGCTGGGAGATGCCCGCCGTCGCGCCGCTGCGCCGGCTCGAAGGCCAGGTGCTGGGCCTCATCGGCTTCGGCAACATTCCGCGCGCGCTGGCGCCCAAAGCCAAGGCGTTTGGGCTCAAGGTCGTCGCCTACGATCCCTTCGCGCCGAAGGAGGTGTTCGCCGCCACGGGCGTCGAAAGCGTGAGCTTCGACGACCTGCTGGCGCGCTCGGATCTCATCTCGGTGCATGCGCCGCTGCTGCCGGCGACCCGCGGCCTCGTCAACGCGGCAGCCTTCGCCAAAATGAAGAAGGGCGCTCTGATCGTGAACACCGCGCGCGGGCCGTTGATCGATGAGCCGGCTCTGATCGCGGCGCTTGATTCAGGGCATCTCGGCGGTGCCGGGCTCGACGTGGTGACGACCGAGCCGCTGGCCAAGGACTCTCCGCTCCTCGGTCGCGACAACGTGATCCTCACTCCGCACACGGCGTTCTATTCGATCGAGGCGCTGGAAGAGCTGCAGAGCAAATGCGCGAGCGACGTGGCGCGCGTGCTCAGTGGCAAAAAGCCGGTCTATCCGGTGAAGGTGGGGTAGGCAGGGCGTCGCCGCGCGTCGCCGCGATGGGTCCCCGCCTGCGCGGGGACCACGGCAACCAATGCCGAAGCAAACATAAACCACCAAAAGTCTTCTACTTCTCCCGGTCCCAGATCACGATCACTTTCACCATCTTGTTGTTGACGTTGGGGTGCGGCATCGCGGTGCTCTCGATGAACAGCCGGTCGCCCTCGAAGCGGATGAAGCGCGTCTGCTCGCCGCCGACCCAGGCCTCGTTCCAGGCCGCCTCGACCTTGGTGATGACCTTGCCGTCCTCGACCCGATAGCGGCCGGTGTAGGCGATCATGCTGGTGAGCGCGCGGGCGCGGTCCTCGTCGGTCTTCGGCACCGGCCGGTTCTCGGCGGTGACGAGCGCGAGCCAGCGTCCATCGGCGGTGGCGATCTGGCGACCGCGAGGCTTCTCGCCCAGCACCGGAGTGCGGTCCTTGGTGGCCTGGTCCTCGTAGACGACGGAGACCAGCGTCCAGGTGCCGACGATCTTCTGCCGCAGCTCGGCGTCGTCGGCGAGCGCCGAGGATGCCAGAGTCACCAAAATTCCCGCGAGGATTGCACGCATACCTACCCCCGATGATTGAGTGCGATATCAATTGTTGAATAGCACACTCTCCGCGTCATGGCCGGGCTTGTCCCGGCCATCCACGTCTTGCTCAATGAAGGAAGACGTGGATGCCCGCGACAGGCGCGGGCACGACGAGTCAAACAATCCACGCATTCTCTTACTCGGCGGTCCAGCCGCCGTCGATCACCAGCGCCGAGCCGGTCATCAGCGAGGAGGCGTCCGAAGCCAGGAACACGATTGCGCCGGTCAGCTCGTCGAGCTGGCCGAGGCGGCCGAGCTTGATCTTCGACAGCACCTCGTCGCGGAACGCCTTGTTCTCGAAGAACGGCCGCGTCATCGGTGTTTCCAGGAAGGTAGGCCCCAGGCTGTTGACCCGGATAGTGTGGGGCGCGAGCTCGATCGCCATCGCCTTGGTGAAGCCCTCCATGGCGTGCTTGCTGGCGCAATAGACCGTGCGGCGGGCAGCGCCGACGTGGCCCATCTGCGAGGACACGTTGATGATCGAGCCCGGCTGTTTCGCTTCGATCAGGCGGCGCGCCACCGCCTGCGCCACGAAGAACGCCGCGCGCACGTTGAGCGCGAAGATGAAATCGAAGTCCTCGACCTTCACGTCCATCAGATAGGCCGGACGATTGCCCCCGGCATTGTTGACGAGAATGTTGAACGGCGCGGCGCGTGCGATCGCGGCGCGCACGGCCTCGACGTCGGTGACGTCGAGCACCAGTGCCTCGGCCTGATCGCCGCGCGCGCGGATCGCTTGCGCCGCCGCCTCGATCTCGGCCTCCGTGCGGGCCGCGAGCGTCACATGCGCGCCCGCCTGCGCCAGCGCTGACGCCGCCGCGAGCCCGATGCCGCGGCCGCCGCCGGTGACGAGTGCGCGCTTGCCGTCGAGGCGGAACGAAGGCGTCTTGGCAAGCTCCATGCTTACTCCGCCGCCTGCGCGTAGGGGACGTTGCGGCCGCCATAGCGGCGCACGCGCACATTGGCCTGCTCGGCGTGGGCGGAGAAGCCTTCCAGGATGCAGAGCCGCGAGCAGTATTCGCCGACGAGCGCCGAGGCCTCATCGGTCAGCACCTTCTGGTAGGTGCAGGTCTTGAGGAACTTGCCCACCCAGAGCCCGCCGGTGTAGCGCGCCGCCTTCTTGGTCGGCAGCGTGTGGTTGGTGCCGATCACCTTGTCGCCATAGGCGACGTTGGTGCGCGGCCCGAGGAACAGCGAGCCGTAGTTTTTCATATTGGCGAGGAAATAGTCGTAGTCTCTCGTCATCACCTGCACGTGCTCGGAGGCGATGCGGTCGGCCTCGCGCACCATCTCGGCTTCGTCGTCGCAGACGATGACCTCGCCGAAATCCTCCCAGGCCTTGCCGGCGGCATCGGCGGTCGGCAGGATTGTCAGGAGCCGCTCGACCTCCTGCATGGTGGCGCGCGCAAGCTTTTCCGAATTGGTGATCAGGATCGCGGGCGAGGTCGGGCCGTGCTCGGCCTGGCCGAGCAGATCGGTTGCGCACATCTCGGCATCGACGCTGTCGTCGGCGATGATCAGCGTCTCGGTCGGGCCGGCCAGGAGGTCGATGCCGACGCGGCCGAACAGCTGCCGCTTCGCCTCTGCCACATAGGCGTTGCCGGGGCCGACGATCATGTCGACGGCTGAGATCGTCTCGGTGCCGAGCGCCATGGCGGCGACCGCCTGCACGCCGCCGAGCACGTAGATTTCGTCGGCGCCGCCGAAATGCATGGCCGCGACGATCGCCGGATGCGGGCCGCCCTTGAACGGCGGCGCGCAGGCGATGATGCGCTGCACGCCGGCGACCCGCGCGGTCACGATCGACATATGGGCGGAGGCGACCATCGGATAGCGCCCGCCCGGCACGTAGCAGCCGATCGCGTTCACCGGGATGTGCTTGTGGCCGAGCACGACGCCGGGCAGTGTCTCGACCTCGAGGTCGCGCATCGTGTCCTTCTGCTTCTGCGCGAAGTTGCGCACCTGCGCCTGCGCAAACCTGATGTCGTCAAGGTCGCGCTTGGCGACCTCGCTGATCGCGCGCTCGATCTCGGCCGGCGTGAGGCGGAAATCCTTGGGCGACCAGTTGTCGAATTTCTGCGACAGGTCGCGCACCGCCTGATCCTTGCGCGCATCAATGTCGGCAAGGATGTCTTCGACCGTCGCGCGCACCTTGGCGTCGGCCGCCTTGATCGCGCTCGCATCCATTCCGCGCTTCAGATAGCGAGCCATGATTTGTTCTCCGGATGCGACGGGGCTTACCGTCCAACGACTTCAATGGGCTGATGTCTTGCAGCCGGCCAGCACGCACCGGATGCCGCCGCGCGGGTCCGCCACATCACCCGTATAGCGCGGGATCAGGTGCACGTGAACATGCATGCGCGACTGGCCACCGGCGCGCCCGATGTTGACGCCGATATTGTAGCCGTCGGGCTGGTGCTCCTTCGCGATCAGCTCCTTCGCGCGGTCGAGGAGGGCAAGGATCGCGGTCTTCTCCTCCCACGTCATGTCAAAGAAGCTCGCGACATGGCGGCGTGGCACGACCAGGACATGCCCGCGCGCGAGGCTGTTGTTGTCGTAGCGCACGTAGGCCCGCTCGTCCCCGATCAGGACCATGTCCGGCTTGCACAATTCACACGCGTCGTCGCTCACGGCGTCACTTGATCGCCTGCGGGTTGATTGGCGAGCCGGTGCCGCCGGTGATCAGGAGCGGCGGGCCGCAGAAGAAGAACTCGTAGACGCCATCCTTGGCGCAGTCTGCGGCCAGCTCCTTGAGATAGAAAATCTCGCCCATGCACAGGCCCATGGCCGGGATCACCACCCAGTGCCACGGCTGGTTCGCCTCGGTGGTCTCGTTCGGACGCACCTCGACGCCCCAGGTGTCGGAGCAGATCGCGGCGATCTCTTTCTCCTGGCACCAGTAGCAGTTCTCGAACTTGACGCCGGGCGCGTCGCCCCCAGCATAGCCGCCCCACTGGCCTTCCTTGAGGCAGCGCTCCATGTGCCCGGTGCGGATGATCACGAAGTCGCCGCGCCCGATCGCCACGTTCTGCTTCTTGGCGCAGGCGTCGAGCTCGTCGTTGGAGATGCCCTCGCCGTCCTTGAGCCAGTCGACCCCGCGATGGCGCGCGATGTCGAGCAGCACGCCACGGCCGATCATCTTGTCCTTGGAGTGCTCGATGCCAAGCACGTTGAGGCCGTTGGCGTCGATCAGCTTGGCGTCATAGCCGTTGTAAGCCTTGTCCTCGTAGAAGATGTGGCCGAGCGCGTCCCAGTGGGTGGCGCCCTGCACGCACAGCATCAGCGTGTCGTCGGCGTAGCGGATCTTGTTCCAGTCCTGCCGCTCCGCGATGGCGTCGGTGCCGGTCGCGAGCATCTGGTGGATCGGATTGAAGCGGCCGCCGAACAGGCCGGTCTGCGGGCCGGTGCGGTCGAGCGGAATGCCGAGCGCGAACACCTTGCCGGTGCGGATCAGGCTGGCCGCCTTGACGACGTCCTCGGGCCGCACGTGGTTGAGCGTGCCGATCTGGTCATCCTTGCCCCACCGGCCCCAGTTCTTGAGCTTGTCGGTGGCCTCCTGGATCGACTGTCGTCCGACCTTGATGTCCATGGTCTCATTCCCTGATTTGTCCTTGGCCGCCGCCGCGACGACGTCCCCTTATGGGGCGCGGATTTTGACCGGCCGGCCTGCCGTCGTCTATCGGGCAATTTGGCCTAAACGCGACCGAGCGCCCGCAGGATCACGCCGGGCGTCAGCGGCATTTCGGTGATCGGCTGGGCGCCAAGCGGGCGCAGCGCATCGTTGACCGCGTTCATCACCGCGCCCGGCGCGCCGGCGGTGCCGGCCTCGCCCGCGCCCTTGGCGCCGAGCTCGGAATCCGCGGTCGGCGAGACCACGTGGCCGACCTCGATGTCGGGCATCTCGGCCGCCATCGGCACCAGGTAGTCCGCCATGTTGCCGTTGAGCATCTGGCCGCGGTCGTCGTAGAGGCAGTGCTCGAACAAGGCTCCCCCTAAGCCCTGCACCACGCCGCCCCTGATCTGCTCGTCGACAAGCTGCGGGTTGATGATGGTGCCGCAGTCCTCCACGCACCAGTGCTTGAGCAGCGTCACGAAGCCGGTGTCGATGTCGACCTCGAGATAGCTCGCCTGGATGCCGTTGGTGAAGGCGAACGGCCAGGCGCGCGGCACGTAGTGGCGCGTCGCCATCAACTCGGCCTGAAAGCCGGGCGGCAGGGTGTCGGGCCGGAAATAGGCGATGCGGGCAAGCTCATGCAGCGGCAGGCGCTCGGTCCCGGTCGCGGCGTCGACCACGGCGCCGTTGCGGATGTCGAGGCTCTCGGGCTTGGCCTGCAGGATCGAGGCCGCGCAGGCGAGCACGTTGGCGCGCAGCGCCTTGCCGGCCTGCCAGGCGGCTTCCCCGCCGATGCCGGCGGCGCGCGAGGCCCAGGTGCCGCCGCCATAGGGGGTGTTGTCGGTGTCGCCGGTGATCACCCGCACGCGCTCGATCGGGACACCGAAGGCGGATGCCGCGACCTGCGCGATCACCGCCTCGGCGCCCTGGCCCTGCTCGGTGACGCCAGTCTGGCAGATCAGCGCGCCTTGCGCGTCGAGCTTCATGGTGACGCCGTCCTGGGCCGAGATCTTGGCCCCGCCGACGCCGTAGAAGGCGGCGCTCGGGTTGGTCACCTCGATGAATGCCGCAAAGCCGATGCCGCGATGGATGCCCTGCGCCCGTAGACGCTGCTGCTCGGCGCGCAGGCACGCATAGTTCATCATGGCATCGAGATGCGCGAGCGACTCGTGATGCGAGAGCTGCTCGAACTTGATCCCCGACGGCGCGGCGCAAGGATAGCTGTCGTCCGGGATGAGATTGCGCCGCCTGATCTCCAGCGGGTCCATGCCGATGCGCGCGGCCGCAAGCTCGACCAGCCCCTCGGTGACCGCGGTCGCGATCGGATGGCCGACCGCGCGGTACTGGCACATGACATTTTTATTCTGGAACACGACGCGAGCACGGGCGCGGTAGTTCGGGCAGGTGTAGGGCCCGCCGGTGAGGTTGACGATCTGGTTGGCCTCGATCCCTGATGTGCGCGGATAGACCGAGTAAGGGCCGATGCCGGTGAGATCGTCGATCTCGAACGCCGTGATGACGCCGTCGTTCTTGATGCCAATCTTGGCCTTCACCCGATGGTCGCGCGCGTGGATGTCGGTGACGAAGCTCTCGATGCGGTCGGCGACGAACTTGACCGGCCGCTTGAGGAGCTTCGCGAGCGCGACCGTCGCCATCTCGTCCGGGTAGGTGTGCACCTTGATGCCGAACGAGCCGCCGACGTCCTTGGTCAAGACCCGCACCTGGTGCTCCTCGAGCCCGAGATGCTTGGCGAACAGGTTCTGCATCATGTGCGGCGCCTGCGTGCCATGATAGACGGTGAGCCGCGCCTCGCCCGGGTTCCAGTCGGCGATGATCGCGCGCGGCTCGTTGGTGACGCCGGTGTGGCGGCCGAACACGAAGGTCGTCTCCACCACCGCGTCGGCGTCCGCGAAGCCCTTGTCGGGGTCGCCGGCCTCGTGCTTGCGCTCGAAGGTGAGATTGTCGCCAAGCTCGGGATGGATGACGGGCGTGCCTGGGTCGAGCGCGGTCTCGGCGTCGGTCACCGCCGGCAGCTCCTGGTACGTGACGTTGACCAGCTCGCAGCCGTCCTCGGCCTCGGCGCGGCTGCGCGCGACCACCGCGCAGACCGCTTCGCCCTGCCAGCAGGCGCGCTCGACCGCGATGGCGTGCTGTGGCGCCGACTTGATGCCCTTGAGATGCGTAAGCACGCCCACCCACGGCGTGATCACGTTACTCAGCTCGGCGCCGGTGACGACCGCGAGCACGCCCGGCGCCGTCTTGGCGGAAGCCGTGTCGATCGCCGTGATGCGCGCATGCGCGTAGGGCGAGCGCACGAAGGCCACGTGCGCCATGCGCGGCAGCGTCACGTCGCTCACGTATTGGCCGCGGCCTTGCGTGAGCCGCGCGAGATTGGGGCGCGGCACCGAGCGGCCAATATAGGAGTTGGGACGGTCGAGCGCGGAAAGGCCTGAAGGCACATCATCGGTGATCTTCATCGGCGGCCTCCGCTGCGCGCCTGCGCCACGGCTTCGACCGCGTCCACGATGGCGTGGTAGCCGGTGCAGCGGCAGTAGTTGCCCGAAAGATGCGCGCGGATCTCCTCGCGGCTGGGCAGGCCGCCGCGCGCGAGCAGCTCCTGCGCGGTGAGCAGCATGCCGGGCGTGCAGTAGCCGCATTGCAGGGCATTGCGCGTTTCAAACGCCGATTGCAGGTCGGCGATCTCGCCCTGGTCGGACACGCCTTCGATGGTCTCGATACGCGCGCCGTCGCACTGCACTGCGAGCATCAGGCAGCCGCGCACGATGATGCCGTCGACGCGCACCGTGCAGGCGCCGCATACGCCGTGCTCGCAGCCGACATGGCTGCCGGTGAGGCCGAGATCCTCGCGCAGGAAATCGACGATGGTCTTGCGCGCATCGACGCGTTCGCGCACCTCCTCGCCGTTGACGGTCAGGACGATGTCGTGGAACCGCTCGCTCATGATGCGTTCCCCATCAGCCCGGCCGCCACGCGCTTGAGCAGGACCCCCGCAAGACGGCGTTTGACGGCGCCGGTTGCCTGCACGTCGTCGGGCGGGTCGAGGTCTTTCGCCAAAGCGGCGACAGACGCCTCGATATCGCCAGCCGCGAGCGCGGCTTCCGCGGCGCGGGCGCGAACGGGCGCTGTGCCGACGCCGAAGAACACCAGCCGCACATCGCTGGGCGTCTTGCCGCTCGTGCGCGCGGTGGCGGCGAGGCCGGCCATCGCATAGTCGCCATGGCGGCGCGCGAACTCCGCAAAGCCGGTGCGCGTCTCGCCCGTCGCGGCGGGCAAGCGGATCGCGGTCAGCACGTCACGCGGCGTGAGCGCGGTCTCGAACAGGCCCTTATAGAATGCGTCGGCCTTCACTACGCGCGTGCCGGAGGGTCCCGCGATCACGGCCTCGCCGTCGAGCGCGACGAAACAGGCGGGCAGCTCAGCGGCCGGATCGCCGAAGGCGATCGAGCCCCCGATGGTGCCGCGGTTGCGGATCGCGGGATGGCCGATGAACGGCAGCGCCTTGGCGAAGAGCGGCGCGTGCGCCGCGATCTCGGCTGAGCGCTCGGCCTGCGCGTAGCGCACGAGCGCGCCGATTTCGAGGTAGCCATCGCGCAGCGTGATGCGGTCGAGTCCGGACACGCGATTGATGTCGACGATGAGCTGCGGCCGGCTCAGCCGCATATTCAGCGTGGCGATCAGGCTCTGGCCGCCCGCCAGGACGCGCGCGTCCTCGGCGCCGCCGATCAGCTCGATCGCATGGTCGAGCGAGCGGGCCCTCTCATAGGCGAACGGCGCCGGCTTCAAGCGATCCTCCCTGCAATCCGTCTCATTGCGGTTGGCGGCATTTAACACCCTCACCGCACGGCTGTCATGGCGCTCCCACGATCGAGCGCACGATGTCGATCGCACGCCGCATCAGCGTCATCGAGGCTTCGAGGGTGCGAAAGGCGGCGTGCGAGGACAGCGTCACGTTGTCCAGGCGCGCGAGCGGGTGGTCCTTGGCGAGCGGCTCGGCGTGGAACACATCAAGGCCGGCGCGTCCGATCTGACCGCTCTGGAGCGCCTTGATCAACGCGGCCTCATCAACCAGCGCGCCACGCGCGGTGTTGATCAGGATGACGCCGCGTTTCATGCGCGCGATGCGGCGGGCGTCAATGATGCCGCGCGTCTCGTCGTTGAGCGCCAGGTTGAGCGATACCACATCGGCGCGCGCCAGCAGCGGGTCGAGATCGACCTGCGGCACGCCGGCGTCGGGCCGCGGCGAGCGGTTCCAGGCGATCACCTCCATGCCGATGCCGCGCGCGATGCGCGCGACTTCGCTTCCGATGCCGCCGAGCCCGATCACGCCGAGCGTCTTGCCGCATAGCTGCATGCCTTCGAGCGGACCCCAGCGGCCGGCGCGCACGGCGCGGTCCATCTGTGCGAGGCCGCGTGCGCAGGCGAACATCAGCGCGATCGTGTGCTCGGCGACCGCGATGTCGCCATACCCTTTGATGGTATGCACGGTGACGCCCAGCGCCTTGAGCGCTGGCACGTCCATGTAGCTTCCGGCGCCGGTGCCCAGGAACACGATGTGCTTGAGTGCGGGGCAGCGCGCCACGAGCTCGGTCGGCATGTAGGAATGGTCATCGAGGCAGATGGCGTAGCCATCGAGGACGCGCGGCAGATCGGTGCGCTCGAAGGCCTCAGTGTTCACGACGATCGGTGGGTCTTCGGCGCGGTAGACGCGGGCAAAGACCGCGTCGAGCTGGTCGTTGCAGTCGATGAAGATCGTTTTCATGGTCGCTTTCCGGCCGCCTCGCTTGCGCCAGATATGATAAGGCAAAGCCACACGGAATGGAGGGCGGGCAATGCCGGGGAGCTTTCAAGGACAAGTGGTCGTCATCTCGGGCGGCAGCCGCGGCATCGGCCGCGGGATCGCCCTTGCGTTCGCGCGGGCGGGCGCCCAATGCGTGCTGGCCTCATCCTCGGCGGACAATCTCGCCACCGCCGCCAAGGCGATCGCGGCAGAGGGCCCCGAGCCGCTCACGGTTGCGGCCGACCTGCGCCAGCTTGCGGGCTGCGAGCAGGTGTCCGCGCGGGTCAAGGAGCGCTTCAACCGCTGCGACATCCTGGTCAACAACGCGGGGCGCACCCGCGCCGGCAACTTTCTCGACCTGCCGGACGAGGCCTTTATGGACGGCTTTGCGCTGAAATATTTCGGCGCGGTGCGGCTGACGCGCCTGTTCTGGCCGCTGCTCAAGGCTGCGCAGGGCCACGTGGTCAACATCGTGGGCGGGGCGGCGCGCTCGCCCGAGCCGGAATTCCTGGTCGGCGGCTCGGTCAACGCGGCGGTCGCGAACTTCTCCAAGGGCCTGTCCAAGCTCGGCATGCGCGACGGCGTCAATGTCAACGTGATCCATCCCGGCAACACCGCGACCGAGCGCCAGGAGGAGCTGCTGGCGCAGCGTTCGGCCGCAACCGGCAAGACGGTGGACGAACTGCGGGCGGCGGCGCTGGCCAAGAGCGGCGTGCGCCGGGTCGGCCAGGTCGAAGACGTCGCGGCGCTCGCGCTGTTTCTGTGCTCGGAGGAGGCGCGTCACATTCAGGGCACCGCGATCGCGGTCGATGGCGGCGGCACGGTGGGGTATTACTAAAGGTCCCCGCGAGCATCCCATGTCACAACGCAAAGCCGCCTGTGTGATCGGTTGGCCGATCGGGCACTCCCGCTCGCCGCTCATTCACAATTATTGGATCAAGCAGCACGGCCTTGATGCCGAGTACCGGCGCGAGGCGGTGCCGCCGGACCAGTTCGCGGACTTCCTCGCGCATCTGGCCGAGCGCGGCTATGTCGGGGCGAACGTCACCGTGCCGCACAAGGAGGCGGCGCTGGCGCTGTCCGAGCCGGATGATCGAGCCAAGGCGGTCGGTGCCGCCAATACGCTCTGGCTCGACGATGGGCATCTGCGCTCGACCAATACCGACGTCGAAGGCTTCATCGCCAATCTCGACGCCACCGCGCCCGGCTGGGATCGCGGCCTCTCAAGTGCGCTGGTGCTCGGTGCCGGCGGGGCGGCGCGCGCGGTGGTATTCGGGCTGCTCGACCGTGGCGTCGGCCACCTACGCCTCGCCAACCGCACCGCCGAGCGTGCGGCCGCGCTGCGGGCCCAGTTCGGCGAGCGGGTGGAACCGGTGCGCTGGAGCGACGTTGATGGCCTGCTGGCCGGGGCGGGACTGCTCGTGAACACGACCTCGCTCGGCATGGCCGGCCAGCCGCCGCTACCCATCGATCTTGCCCGGCTGGCCGCCGGGGCGGTGGTGGCCGACTTGGTTTATGCGCCGCTGGAGACGGCGCTGCTGGCCGCCGCCAGAGCCTGCGGGCTGCGTGCGGTCGATGGCCTTGGCATGCTGCTGCACCAGGCGGTGGGCGGGTTCCAGCGCTGGTTCGGCGTGCGGCCACACGTCACGGAGGCCTTGCGCGCGCAGGTCGAGGCTGATCTTATCCGCAGGATCCAACCCCCCGAACCAGCTTTGTAAAGGAATAGCGAGGTCGGAACGGGGTTTTCATGACATCACTGGTGCCGCCGATTTGAAGTTCCTACACCACCTGCAGCAAACACTGTTAGGAACTTCAAATCGAAAAGCGGCACTAGAATCATAGGGTTGCTAGTGCCCCTTTGTTTCCGAAGTTCGTGTAAGACTATGCTGAGACGTATCACGAACTTCGGAAACGGGGCACTAGCGGGCTCGCGGGCGAACCTTTCGGGAGGACGATGATGCATAAGATGACGCGCCGGGCGTTTGGCGCTGCCGGTTTTGCCCTTGCCTTCACCGCAACGGCGAGCCTTGCCCAACAGCCGCAGACCACGCGCATCCGCGCGATGATCGAGAAGGTCGACGGCAATGTGCTGATGGTGAAAGCGCGCAATGGCGATCAGCTCAAAGTGACGATGGCCAATGACGCCCGGTACGCCGCGATGGTCAAGGCGACGCTCGACGAGCTCAAGCCAGACACTTACATCGGCGTGACTTCGATGCCGCAGGCCGATGGCACGCTCAAGGCGGTTGCCATTCATATCTTCCTGCCCAACCAACGCGGCACTGGCGAAGGTCACCGGCCCTGGGATCTGACCCCCGGCAGCTTGATGACCAACGCGGCAATCGAAACGACGGTGGCGGCCGCCGACGGTCAGATGATTACCGTGAAGTACAAGCAGGGCGACAAGGTCGAGGACAAGAAGGTGCTGATCACGCCCCAGACTGTGATCGTCCGTTATGTCCCTGGCGACAAGAGCGAGCTCAAGGCGGGCGTCCACATCATCATCGGGGCTGCCACCAAGAATGCCGATGGCTCCTTCGGCGCGCCGGCGCTGAACTATGGCCGCGACGGCATCGTGCCGCCGATGTAAGATCGCCATCGGGCCGTCGCATTTGTGGCGGACTTTGCAGCAGGGCCTGACCAGCAGGCAGGCAAGTGAGAAACTACGGAGGAAACCAGATGAAGATGGGTTTACGAGTGCTCGCCGTTGCGGGCTTGGTTGCGGCGTTCGCCGCAACGACGGTGGCAGCGCAGGCGCAGAACGTGCGTGTGCGCGGCGCGATCGAAAGCGTCGACGGCAACACGGTGATGGTCAAGTCGCGCGACGGTGCGAGCCTCAAGCTGGTGCTTAAGGACAACGCCACCGTGCGCGGGGTCGTCAAGGCCTCGCTCGCCGACGTCAAGGCCGCCACCAATGTCGCGATCACCTCGCGGCCGCGCGCCGATGGAACGCTCGAGGCGGTGGAGCTGCGCATCTTTCCCCCGGGGCCCTTCAACTCCTTCCACGGCGACTGGGATCTCACGCCGGGCTCTCCCACCTTCATGACCAATGGCGCAATGCAGACCTCGGTCGCCGCCGTCGACGGTCAGGTGCTCACGGTCGAGTACAAGATTCCGCCCGATAAGACCGATGTGAAGAAGATCCTGGTGACGCCGAAGACCATCATCGCCACCACCGTCGCCGGCAGCAAGGCCGACCTCAAGCCTGGCCTGCGAGTCTTCGTCGCCAATGCGCCGAAGCTGCCCGACGGCTCTATCGACGTCGCGGCTATCCAGGTTGAAAAGGAAATTCCGCCGCCGCAGTGATAGCACGGCGGTTGGCGAAGGATCGGGCGGCGTTCAAGCCGCCCGATGTCCTCTGGTGCCTTTTTGCAGGAACGTCAAATCGGCGGCACACTTCAAATCGGCGGCACTAAGCCACGCGGCACCTTTTGTTTTGGTTGAGCGCCGTTATATGCTGGCGGCGCGAATTATTCTTAGGGAGGAACGACAATGAACAAATTAGGAATTCTGACCGCGACCGCTCTCGTCATGGCGTTCGTGGGTTCCGCTGTTGAGGCCCAGCAGCCGCAGACCCAGCGTTTGGCCGGCACGATCGAACGTATCGACGGCAACACCATCTTCGCGAAAGGACGCGACGGTGCGGCGATCACGCTCAAGCTTGCCGACAACGTGGTCGTGACCGCGGTCTTCAAGGCGACGGTCGCCGACATCAAGCCGGGCGCCTACATCGGCAGTGGCGCGGTGCCGCAGGCCGACGGCAGCCAGAAGGCGGTCGAAGTGCACATCTTTGCCGAATCGATGCGCGGCCAGGGCGACGGCCATCGTCCTGGATGGTACGGCGCACCCAACGGCACCATGACCAACGGCGCTGTCGACCCAACCGGCACGGTCGGTATGGCGGTTGGCACCGGCGGGGAGCCGAGCTTCATCGTCAAGTACAAGGAGGGCGACAAGCGCATCGTCGTGCCTGCGAATGCGCACATCGTGCGCTATGAGGTCGGCAGCAAGAGCGACCTCAAGGCCGGCGCGCCCTTCAGCATCCAGGCGGCGACCAAGCAGCCGGACGGCACTTTCACGGCGCCGCGCATCAACGTCGGCAAGGATGGCGGTCAGCCGTTCTGAGTCGAGGAACGGCTGCGGCGTCACGCAGTTTTCGTAATCGGGGCCGCCGGGACGCACGTGTCCGGCGGCCTTTCGCTTGGACTGCGGTCGGGAGTATCGTTAAGGTCAGTACCGTTCCGTAAGGAGGAATCACATGAAAGTTGCTCGCCTTCTGACCGCCGCCGCCTTCGCTGCGGCCTTCGCGGCGACCACGGTGGTCGCGCAGCCCCAGAACGTGCGCGTGCGCGGCACGATCGAAAAGGTCGACGGCGACACGCTCATGGTCAAGTCGCGCGAGGGCGCCGATCTGACGCTCAAGCTCAAGGCCGACGCCATTGTACGCGGCGTCATCAAGGCGTCGCTCGCCGACATCAAGGCTGGCACCGGCGTCGGCATCACCTCCATGCCGCAGGCCGACGGCAGCCTGAGGGCGGTTGAGATTCACATCTTTCCGGCCGGCCAGAGCTTCAACTCCTTCCATGGCAACTGGGACCTGATGCCGAACAGCTTCATGACCAACGGCCCGGTGCAGACCTCGGTCGCCGGCGTGGACGGCCAGGTGCTCACGGTCCAGTACAAGGCTGGCGACAAAACTGAGGAGAAGAAGATCACCGTGACGTCCCAGACCATCATCGTGGGCTATGCGCCTGGGACCAAGGCCGAACTCAAGGCGGGCCAGAAGATCTTCGTCGCCAACGCCCCGAAGCTTGCCGACGGCTCGATCGAGGTGGCGAATATTTCCTACGGCAAGGAGGTTCCGCCGCCCATGTGATGGCTGTTCGCTTGGAGCTTCCGGTGGTAAATGCCGGCACGGCGCGAGCCGCGCCGGTACTCCCCCGTCACGCTCCCCCTACGCTGCCTGTTTGAGGTCCGCCGCGCGGATCGAGAAAAGCCTTGCCAGCGGGCTCGTCGGCCGTACCGAGGATCGCTCGGCGGCCAGGGCCGAAGCGAGCGCCGCTTGCCCGTCGCGCAGCGACGCCTCCAGCAGCGTCAGATCGACGAGGTCGCGCTGGGCATGACTGCCGCCGAAGCGGTGGGCGATGTTGCGCACCGAGCGCAAGCGCTGCACGCATTCGGCATAACAGCCGTTGCCAAAAGCCTTGATGGCGAGCACGAGCGGCTGGCCGACCTCGCGCGTGAAGGCCGCATTGTCGCCCGGTGCCGCCATCGCGGCGTCCTGCGCCTCGATCACCCGCCGCACCAGGTCGGACCGGTCGGCGCCGACGAACGCCATCACGGCGTGCACGTCGTTGAAGGCGTAGCTACCAGCGTCCGCGAACGGCTCCCACGCTTCGACCAGCGGCTGCCAGCGGTCGGCAAGATCGATTCCGCGCAGGTGAAGCCGCCACAGCATCGCGGAGGCATCGACTAGCTCGAGGATCACGCGCGAGCGCGCGCCATAGATCGGCCCGTCGAACAGCGCGAGCGTTTCTTCGATCTCACCCAGCTCGAGGTGAAAGAGCGCGACGTGCCACCAGTTGTGGACGGCAAAGAAGCTGTCGTGCGACCAGCTCTCGACATTCTTCTGCATCCACGCGATGCCCTCGCGCGGTCGGCATTGCATTTCCATCACATGCGCGACGGCGTGCTGCGCCCAGGCGTCGCGCGGCTCGATCTCGATGGCGCGGCGGCCCGTTTTTTCCGCGGCGGCATACTGGCCGGTTTCCTCAAGACCGAACGCCTGCATGCCGAGCACCGCGTGATAACCGGGCAGCTCGAGTGACCACGCCGGCAGCGCGCGCGCCATGCGATCGCGCAGCATGCGGGCATCGCCGCGAAAGAAATCGGTCTGATGGCCGACCTGCAGCGCCAGCAGGTCGCGCGGGAATTCGATCGTTACGTCTTCGAGCACCTGCGAGGCCGCGCCCCAGCGTCCGTCGACCAGATGGCCGATCGCCGTCAGATGGCCCTGTTCCCGATCAGTCGCGGGGAGCCTTTGCGCGGTTGCAAGCGCCGCGCGCGCGACCTGCAAACCGGAAGGCTCGGTGCCGATCAGATGCAGCCAGGCCTTCAGCGCATGCGCCATCACGAATTCGGGGCTTTCTGCCAGGGCTTTGTCGACGGTTGCGATCGGGTCGCCGATCAAAAGGTTGAGCTGGCGCACGGCGGCTTCGAAGTGCGGGAGAGCAGCGGCGGTCGCGCCTGAGAGCGCCAGACCGCGGATATCCTGAAGCATTCTAAGGGAACCTCCATGTTTGGAATGTGCCCTTGAGTTGTGTCGGGACGGCGTTTGGTTCATCGGCGCTGTGAAAAAAGACGCCGGAAGCCTGTCATACTTTCGGACGACGCGGTGCTGGTCGCGATCAGATGTCGACGACGAGATAGTCTTGCTCGACCGTCACCGGAAATGTCTCCGCCACATAGGGACCCTTCACCAGATCCTCGCCGGCCTCGACCGTCACCGGGAACTGTCGGATCCGGAGTGTGTCCGGGTCGCACCAGGACTGGCCGGTCGCGATCTCGAACTCCCAGCCGTGCCAGGGGCAACGCAGGAACTCGCCCGGCCGTGCGAGCTTGTACTGGCCCGGACCATCCGACTGCACGAGGCTGACGATTGCGCCTTCGCAGAGCGCGCCGCCGGCGTGCGGGCAGCGATTGGCGAGCGCATAGAACTGGCCGTTGACATTGAACAGGCCGATCTCGCGGCCCTTCACGGTCACGAGCTTGCTCGTTCCGGGCGCAACCTCGTCGACGGTCGCAACGACGTGCCGGCTCATGCCAACTTGTACAACGCCCTGGCGTTGTCCCGCATCAGCATGGCCTTCTGGGCGTCGGTCATCTTGAACTTGATCGAATATCTAGGATCGTCGAAATCCCAGTGCGGATAGTCGGTGGAGAACAGCATCTTGTCCCAGCCGATCCAGTCGATCATCTCGGTGAGGTGGGAAGGGTCATCCGGCTCCTCGATCGGCTGGGTCGTAAACCAGAAATTCTCGCGCAGATACTCCGACGGCGGGCGCTTGAGGTGGGGCACCTCCTTGCGCATGCGTTCCCAGTGCTTGTCCATGCGCCAGCCGAGCGCGGGCGCCCAGGTGTAGCCGGACTCGATCGAAACCACCTTGAGTTTGGGGAAGCGCTCGAACACGCCCTCGAAGATCATGCTCACGCACATCGCCTGCTGGTGCGGCAGGAAGGCGTAGTGCTCCTGCATGTAGTAGGTGGGCCAGCCCGAGCCGGTCGAGGCATGTCCGCCATTGATGTTGGCGTTGTGCTGCCCGAGCGGAAGCCCGCTCGCCTCGATCGCCGCATAGATCGGCCAGTAGCGGGCGCGTCCGAGCGGCTCGCTGGCGCGCGGCGAGATCAGCACCTGCGAGAACGAGCGGTCGCTCGCGCGCAGCTCGATCTCGGCGACGGCGGCGTCCGCGTTCTCCTGCGGCACCACGAGGCCGGCGCGCAGCCGCGGCTCCTTGCGGATGAAATATTCAAGCTGCCACTCATTGACCGCGTGCGCGAGCGCCGCGCCATAGTCGAGATTGCGTTCCTCGAAGCCTGAGCCGTTGCCGCAGATCAGCATGCCCACTTCGACGCCGTTCATGTCGAGGTGCTGCCGCTGCATGGTGGCGAGGTCGGAGCCGGGCGGCCCGCCGCCGGGCGGAAACGAGTCCTTGCGCCGGCCGCCCGCCATCATGCGCGGATAGACGTTCTGGCCGGCCCACAGGCCCTGGCGGATGTGGCCCCCGAAGGTCGCCATGTGCTCGCGCCAGCGCGCGGGCAGGAACGGCGACAGGTCCGATTTCTGGCGCTGCACCGGATGGATGTCGCAGTCGACGATGGCGAGCTTCTGGCTTGCCGCGGGCTCCCGAACCGGAATGGTCATGGGACCTTCTCCTCGCTTGGCGACGGCTGCGCGGCGGCGTTCGTGGCGCGCAAGCGCGGGTAGGTGGCGAGCGGGTTCTCAACCAGCATCTTGCGCAATATAGGCTCCGGCAGCCCGTCCGGCAGCACCTTGTCGCCGTCGAATTGCCAGTGCGGAAAATCGGTCGTGAACAGCAGCATGTCGTCGCTGCCGATATGGGCGAGCGTGCGCGCGAGCTTTTCCGGATCGCCTGCCGGCGCATCGACCGGCTGCAGCGTGAAGCGCACATGCTCGCGGATAATGTCAGCGGGCGGCCGGTCGAGCCACGGCACCTCGGCGCGCACCCCGCGCCAGGTCTTGTTGATGCGCCAGAGCAGCGTCGGCAGCCAGGTGAAGCCGGCCTCGATGCAGACGAGCTTGAGCCGCGGGAACTCCTGGAACACGCCCTCGGCCAGGAAGCTCATGAGCAGGTTTTCGAAGCTGCCGCTCTGCACCACGTAGTCCTCGACCTGGTAGCTCGGCCAGCCCGCCGCGGTGGGCGCATGCCGGTAGAGGCTGCCGGCGTGCACGCCGATCGGCAGCTCGTGCTTCTGCGCGGCCTCGTAGATCGGCCAATAGATGCGCCGCCCGAGCGGCATGTCGCCCATGACCGGCATCAGCACCTGCACGAAGCGGCGGTCGCCCGCGCGCCGCTCGATTTCCTTCACGGCAAGCGCGGGGTTGTGCATCGGCAACAGGATCGAGGCGCGCAGCCGCGGCTCGCGGTCGAGCCATTCCCGCGCGATCCAGTCGTTGACCGCCGCGATCAGCGCCGCCGCCAGGTCCTCGTTGAACAACGAGATCGCGCCATGCAGCGTGTTGCAGATGGCGAAGCGCGTGCCGAAGGCGTCGAGCGCATGCTTGCGCAGGAGATCGAGGTCGGCGCCGGGGAAGCCTTTGTCCGGCCGCCAGTCCGGGCGGCAGGAGAGCGGCGAATTGGGCGGATAGCTCTGCAGATGGAACGGCTGCTTGTGGATGTGCCGGTTGACGATCTGGTCGCGCCAATAGTCGTCGAGATAAGGCAACAGCACCGCAGTGTCCGGCACCGCCACATGCACGTCGCAGTCGATCGCGCCGTGGGTTGAGATCATCATCACTCCATCGCGGCCTTGGCGGTGGCCAGCACGTTCGGCGGCACGCTGAACGACTTCGCGACGATGGCTGCCATCATCTCGCCGGTCAACGGATCGACATCGAGCTTGCTGCGTCGGGCCTCGTCGAGAAAGGCCCTGTCCTTCATCGTGGCTTCGAACGCCACCCGGATCGCGGCCGCGCGCTCGGGTGGCGTTGCGGGCGGCATGAAGAACGGGCGTCCGAGCGCCGGCACGAGCGACAGGAACTCGTAGACCTGCCGCTCGGTGTCGTTCTTGCCGAGCTCCGGCAGGAGCGGCTTGTTCGCGAGCTCCGGCGCCTTGCGCAGGCCCTGCTGCAGCAGCACGGTGGTCTTGCCGGCCGCGACCCAGTCGCTGGTGTTCTTGAGGCCGGTCCAGCCGGAGACGCGGCCCGCCACCTCGCCGCGCTCGATCGCGAGGTCGGCTTCGTTGGCGCCCGGATAGCCGGTGATCACCTTGAACCTCGTGCCGTAGAGCTGGTTGAGGATGCGCGGCACGAAGAAATTGGGTGCGCCCTGGCCGGTCGAGCTCAGCGGCACCTCGCGCTCCCGTACGTCGTCGATGCTCTTGACCGGCGTGGTGTGCCACACCCACAGCACGTTGACCTCGTCGGCCGGGCTGCCGATCCAGTGAAACTTCCGCAGGTCGTATTGCACGCCCTCGGCGTTCATCACCTGGTCGGTGACGATGCCGGGCGTGGTGATGCCGAGCGCCGTGCCGTCGTTAGGTCCGGTGAGCTGGAACGCATTGGCGAGGCGGCGTCCGCCCGCGCCCGGCATGTGCTGCACGATCACATTGGGCTTGCCCGGGATGTGCGGCCCGATGTGGCGGGCGAGGATGCGCGCATAGAGGTCGAAGATGCCGCCCGGGCTGAAGCCGACCGTCACCGTGAAGGTCTTGCCGGCATAGAAATCCGCCACGGCCCTGTCGTCGGCGCGGGCCGATCCGGCCAGGACGCACATGGCCAGCACAATCGCAATCGGGAAGCGCATCATGGGGCAACCATTCTCTGTGGGGACAGCCTATTGCACCGCGCGGCGCCGTCAAGAAACGGCCCGTTGAGATTGTACCCATGGATTGGGATTTGGCGGCGATGGTGACCCTTGTGATAGTCTTTGAACCCAAGCATCAATCGTCGCGGGAGGCGCCGGTGCGCGTACCACTGTCGCTGCTGTTGGGTCTCGTCCTGGGTCTCACCCTGAGTCTCATGTCGGTGTCCGCCTCCCAGGCACAGGACCTCTATCGCGGCAAGAGCGTGACGCTGTTCGCCGGCCAGCCGCCGGGCGGCGGCATCGACAGCGAGATGCGCCTTGTGGCGCAGTTCCTCGGCCGCCATATCCCGGGCGAGCCCGCGATCGTGCCACGCAACATGCCGGGCGCCGGCGGCATGATCCTCGGCAACCACCTCTTTGGCGTGGCCAAGCCCGACGGCCTCACGCTCGGCATGCCAGGGCGCTCCGGTTTCGTGCTGGCGCCGATCATCAGCGCGGCCGACACCAAATACGACCTGCGCAGGTTCACCTGGATCGGCAGCTCGGCGAGCAGCAACTTCGTGCTCTATATGCGCCGGCAGTCCAACATCAAAAGCTTTGACGATCTCAGGAATGCCAGGCGCCAGATCATCATCGCGGGCAGTGGCTCCACCACCGCCAACTCGATCACGCCCGAGGTGCTCGCCAAGTATGAGGACCTGCCGATCAAGGTCGTGCGCGGCTATCCGGGCATCATCGATGCGATCCTCGCGGTCGAGCGCGGCGAGGCCGATGGCGTGCTCTGCCAGCGTGCGAGTCTCCGGCCAGACATGCTGTCCTCGGGCGCGGTCGTGCCTGTGTTTCAGGTCTTCGACGTTGAGCCAAACCTGCCGGTGCTCGACCGGCTCATCAGCAACAATCCGCGCGAGAAGGCGCTGCTGGAGCTGTTGAGCGCGCCGCAGCGGCTGGGGCTCGCCGTGATCGCGCCGCCCGGTCTGCCCGACGACCTCACGCGCATCCTGCGGCAGTCCTATCTCAAGATGGTGGCGAGCCGGGACTATCTGGACGAGGCCGTCAAGCGCGGCTTCGACGTCGGTCGCCCCAATACGGGCGAGGAGATCAACGACTACGTTGCCAATACGCTCATGAACTTTCCGGCCGAGACCATCCGCGAATATCGCAGCTACGTTGAGAAGTAAGTGGCGAGGCGCGCCTCCGTTCCTGGTATCAATCCACAACCATGCTATCCTGCCTCGAGCCTGCCCAGACGGGCGAGGGAGGACGTCATGGTTGTAAAACTGCTGCTGACGCTGCTTGGCGGTGTCGCTTTCATCACGCAAGCCGCGCAGGCGCAGACGCTGGTCATCCAGGGCGGCACCCTGATCGACGGCACCGGCCGCGCCCCGATCGAGAATTCGGTGATCGTCATCGAGGGCAACCGCTTCAAGGCGGTCGGCCGCTCCGGCGACGTGCAGATCCCGCCCGGGGCGCAAACCATCGACGTTCGCGGCAAGACGGTGCTGCCGGGCTTCATCGACGGCCATTGCCATTGGGAATCGTTCTGGGGCGAGGTCTATCTGCATCTCGGCATCACCACCTGCGTGCAGATCGAGACCCAGCAGAACGGTCCCTGGGGTCTCGCCCAGAAGGAAGGCACCGAGATGGGTCGCATCCGCGGGCCGCGCATCTGGCCGACCGGCCAGGCGCTCGGCGCCCGCGATGGCGAATTCGAGACCGAAGGCTCGCGCGCCTGGCGCGGCTATATGAAGGTGCCGAGCCCGGAGGCCGCGCGCGCCATCGTGCAGCAGAAGAAGAAAGACGGCTACGAGGCGCTCAAGGTGAGCGAGTTTCTCAACCCCGCCATGCTCGCGGTCATCACCGACGAGGCCCACAAGCTTGGCATGGGTGTGACCGGCCACTCCTGGGATGTCGTGGGTTATTCCAAGGCCGGGATCGACAGCATCGAGCACATCTGGTCGGTCGGCTACTCGTCGATCCTGGATATCGAGAAGCGGCGCAAGCTCGCGGTCGACCGCACCGCCGGCCGCATCGACGCCGAGGAGGCGGGCGCCTTCTATGAGGTCGAGGGTTTCGACACCGTCATCAAGGCGATGATCGATAACAAGGTGGCGTGGACGCCCACGATCGCCAAATGGCTGCGCCCGTTGTCGCCGAGCGCGGAGCGCTTCTGGAAGCGCGAGCAGGACATCCTCGCCAATCCGAAAGCGAAGTTCCCCGCCGCCGTGCGCGTCGTCACCGAGTTCACCACCGAAAAGCTCACCAAGCGCTATAAGCCCGAGCAACTCGAGCGCGCCAAGGTCGGTTATCAGAAGGCCAACGAGTTCATCCGCCGCTTCGTTGCCGTCGGCGGCATCCTCAAGGAAGGCTCGGATTCGCCGCGCGGCATGGCCGGGATGCTGCTGCACGAGGCGCTGGTGATGGATGTCGACGCGGGTGTTTCGCCCATGCAGGCGATCCAGGCCGCGACCATCAACGTGGCGCGCACCTTCCGCAAGGACAAGGACTACGGCAGCGTCGAGCCCGGCAAGGTGGCGGACCTCTCGATCGTCGAGGGCGATCCGCTCAAGGACATCTGGATGACCCAGAACGTCAAGCTCGTGGTCATGAACGGCAAGGTGGTCGAGCACGAGTTCACCGGCTATGTGAACCCGATCCCCGAGTTCAATTCCTGGCAGCAGCTCTCGCAGACGATTGACGTGTCGCCCGCCGCTATCACCCAAGGCACCGGCACGACGTTGAAGGTGAGCGGCAAGGGTTTCTGGCCGTTCCATCGCGTGCTCATCAATGGCAAGGAGCTCGAGACCAGGTTCATCAGCCGCACCGAACTGCAGGCGACGCTGCCGGCCGAGGCGGTGAGCGAGGTCGGCATGTACAAGGTCACGGTGAAGAGCAGCGGCGAGGTCGTTGCGGAATCGAGTCCCGCGCCGCTGGTGGTGAAGTTCAAGTGAAGTAACTACCGCGCGCGCGTCTCGATCCCGCCTGTGGGGTTGCGGCTTGCGTCCAGTGCGTCTGCAATCTTGTCCGCGAGCGTGTTGGTGTGGATGCACTGGTCGAAGCCTTCGCCGCCTTCGGGCCGGCGATATTTCCGGGCCTCGGTCGCAAACTGGCTCGCGCGCGTGAGTGCCGCGGTGCGGTCGCGGCGATCCGGCTGCGCGATCGCGTGCAGATAGAAGTCGTTGGCGAACAGGTGATAGATCCAGGCGCTGCGCTGAACGCAGTAGCCCTTGGGGCGCCGGTAGCAGATCTCCGAACTGGCATCGCCGCCGGTTTCCAAGATGGGCAGCGACAGCGCGACTTCCAGGTAGCGGTGAAAGTCCTGCTGATAGCTCTCCAGGCTTTCCGCCTGGCCTGCCGGCCATCCTTTGAAGCAGCTCTTGATCGTGAAGCTTGCGCGATTCTGGATGCGCTTGATTTCGCCGGCAAAATACCAGGCGTGACCGTTCTGAATGTCCATGCCCTTCAAGGCATCGATCAGCATGTCGGCTCGGCCGAAGTCCGCGTTACCCGTCTTTTCCAGATTGTCACGCGATCGCTGGAACGCGGTTCGCAGCTCATTCGCGAGGCTCACCGGATCGAGCGATGACTGGCTCGCAAGGAAAGGAGAGTATACGCCGAGCACGAGCAGCAATAGGAAAGCGATCGCGCCGCTTGCGATGCTGAAAGCAACCGGACGTTTCTGGCAAAGGGCGACCGAGATGCGCCGCTTGGCAGCCGCGTCGCCGCTCGCGAGTGCGAGGGCTAGCGCCAGGCCCAGGCCGACACCCGCCACGCCCAGCAGGCCAAGGCTGGTTGCGGGCGCACGACCGAGCAACGTCAATGTGACGAGCATGACCAGGACAGCGGTCGCCGCCAGGCCACAATAGGTAGCTGCCCGCAGGGCCCAGGACGGAAACGATGCGACGTATTTGCCGCGTGTCTCCAGAATCCCATCGATGGACTGGCACAGCCGCTCGAGGTGGGCGTCGAAATCCTCGACGTTGACCCGTGTCCCTGCCAGCGCCGGAAAGTGCTTGAGGCTTTCGGGCAGGTCGGCGGCCTTCGCCATCGCGGCGCCTTCGACCAGCACCGGAATGACGCTCGCGCCGGACTGCAGCGCGGCTTCGACCTCGACCCGGACCGGATCGTCCGCCTGTTGTATCCGGGAATGGCCCTGCGGGTCGGTGGTGAGCCACTGCGGGCCGATCACCACAAGCACCACGTCGCAGCCGGCAAGCTCCTCCCTGACGTGGTCGTAGAAGTTCTTGCCCAGGGGCATCTTGTTGATGTCCCTGAAGACGGAGTCGGTCTTGTAGCGGGCGGCGAGACGCTCGTAGATGTGCCCGACGATGGCGGCGGAGTCCTGGCGCCGATAGGAAATGAACAGTCTCGGCCGCCTGTCGCGCGACCGCGACGACCGACTGTCCAATCGTGACTCCACGCGTTCTGTCGGCAGCGTCCCCATTGGTAAAATTGTAGGTCCGCTACTCCCGCCTGTAAACGGAGGAATGGGGTCCCATGGATCGGGATCACCCAGATGCAAGTACCTGCCGGCCGATCTCACCCACGCTGTTGACGCCGCAGAGCGCCATGGTCACATCGAGCTCCTTGCGGATGAATTCGATCGCCTGCGCGACACCGCTCTGGCCACCGGCCGCGAGGCCATAGATATAGGCGCGGCCGATCAGGCATGAGCGCGCGCCGAGCGCGAGCGCGCGCATGAGGTCCTGACCGGACCTGATGCCGCCATCGAACATGACCTCGATCTCGTTGCCGACCGCGTCCGCGATCTTCGGCAGCGCCGAGATCGAGGAGGGAGCGCCGTCAAGCTGGCGGCCGCCGTGATTGGAGACGACCAGCGTGCTTGCGCCGGTCGTGGCGGCAATCCGCGCGTCGTCGACGTCGAGCACGCCCTTGAGGATGAGCTTGCCGGGCCACAGCGACCTGATCCACTCGACGTCCCTCCATGACAACGCCGGATCGAACTGGGTCGAGATCCACGACGCCAGCGAGCTCACATCGGTGCCGGCACGCGCGTAACCGGCTAGGTTGCCGAATGTCTTGCGCTTGCCCATCAGCATGCCAAGCGCCCAGCGCGGCTTGGTCGCGATGTCGATGACGTTGCGGATCTTGATCTCGGGCGGGACGGAGAGGCCATTACGGACGTCGCAGTGGCGCTGG
>Ga0209683_10000011_pt1 | contig 89638 bp, 76 predicted proteins | sample DOMMetBare2Fresh_FD_187474 | JGI IMG/M metagenome (GOLD analysis project Ga0209683, IMG submission 187474) | Wetland sediment microbial communities from St. Louis River estuary, USA, under dissolved organic matter induced mercury methylation -... | ecosystem: Environmental > Aquatic >... | reverse complement strand
TCCGCAGATCCGCTCACCAAGAAGTCGCCAGCGAAGAAATCCGCAAAAAAGAAACCGCGCAAGCGGATCAACGGAAAAGCAGCGTCGCCAGCCCGAGGAAGATGAAAACACCCATGCTGTCGGTCGTGAATGTCAACAGGACGGATGAACCGAGTGCGGGATCACGCCCCAGTCGTTGCAACGTCAAAGGCAGGAACATACCTACCATCGCGCCGACCGTCATGTTCAAGGTCATTGCGATAAGCATCGTGGTGCCGATGAGCAATCCTTGTGGCGAATCGGCATAGATCCACCATGCGACCGAGCCGGCGATCCCCCCCCACACGAGGCCATTCAATCCGGCGATTCCAAGTTCCTTGAAGATGAGTCGCTTTGCATTGGCGCCAGTGACCTGCCCAAGCGCAATCGAGCGGATCATCAATGTCATGGTCTGATTGCCGGAATTTCCGGCGATGCCCATCACGATGGTCATCAGCGTGGCCAGTGCGACAACCTTTTCGATCGTCATTTCGAACGCGCCGATCACGCGCGACGCAAAGAAGGCAGTACAAAGATTGACCGCCAGCCACAGCCACCGATTCTTGGCAGACTGCCAGACGCTCGCGAACAGGTCTTCCTCTTCTCGCAGACCGGCGGCCGCAAGGACTTCCTGCTCGCTTTCCTCGCGGATCACATCGACTACCTCATCGACGGTCAAGCGGCCGACCAGTCGCCCATTGGCATCGACCACGGGCGCGGATACCAAGTCATAGCGCTCGAACGCCTGGGCTGCCTCGCCCGCATCATCCATCGGCGCCAGCGTCAGAACGTCGGTCTTCATCACCGCCACCACGTCTGTCTCGGGCTCGTTGATCAGCAGGCGGTCGAGCGGCAGCGCGCCGCGCAGCATTCCCTCGCGATCGACCACGAACACCTGATCGGTGTGATCCGGCAGTTCGTCATAGCGACGCAGGTAGCGAAGCACAACCTCCAGCGTGACGTCATCGCGGATCGACAGCAACTCAAAGTCCATCCGCGCGCCGACCGAATCCTCCGGATAGCTCATCGCCGCGTGCAGCTGCGCACGCTCCTTGGTCGACAGCGTTTGCGAGACCTTGTCGACGACTTCGATCGGCAGGTGCGGCGCCAGGTCGGCGAGCTCATCCGCTTCGAGCTTCTGCGCAGCAGCGACGAGCTCGGACGGATCCATTGCCGCGATCAGCGATTCACGTACCGCGTCCGAGACCTCAAGCAGAACTTCACCGTCGATCTCGGCCTTCACGCTGTCCCAGACCGGTATCCGTTCCTCCGGCGGCAGCGCCTCGAGCACGTACGCAACGTCGGCCGGATGAAGTCGATCGACAATCGATTTCAGCTCAGTCAGGTGTTGCCGATGAACCAGCTGCTCTATGAGCGGTCTCTTGTCTTCGACCGGCGTCTGCTCTCGATGGACCAGCGATTCGACCCGCCGCTGCTTCTCAAGCAGTGCCTGCACACGCGCGAGCGCGCGCTGCGCCTCTTCTGGATCGCGCGCGGGTGTCGCAGCGCCGACGGGCGGCGCTGGTATACGGGTGTGTTCGAACTCGCTCATGGCCGGCACGATTCTAGGCGCGCCCGCCAATCGTTATGGAATCTGCGCGTCGTTGATGTAGCGCAGGATCGCCTCCGCGCGCCGCGCGAGATAGGAGGAACCGCGATTGCGGTCGTAGAACTTCGGCCGCGGCAGCATCGCCGCCAAACGTGCCGCCTGCTCGCCCCCCAGTTGCGCCGCCGATGTACCGAAGTAATAGCGCGCGGCGGCTTCCGCCCCGAACACGCCTTCGCCCCACTCAGCGACGTTCAGATACACCTCCAGGATCCGGCGCTTGTCCCATGCAAACTCGATCATGTAGGTGAGAACGAGCTCCTGCGCCTTGCGCAAATAGCTGCGCTCGGGAGACAGGAAGAGATTCTTCGCCAGTTGCTGTGTGATCGTTGAACCGCCACGCGCAGGTCGGCCGCGCTTGCGATTCGTCTCATAGGCCTTCTGGATCGCGTCCCAGTCCACACCTTCGTGTTCGTTGAAACGTGCGTCTTCGGCCGTGATCACGGCGCGCTTCAGCTGATTGGAGATGCGGTCGTAGGCCATCCACTGGTATCTCAATGTGGCCTGCGGTCGTGCCTGCTTCAGGCGCGCCAATTCGCGCTGCATGAACGCCGTTTCGCTCGGGTTGTGCCAACGCCAGAGCGCAATCCATCCGAAGTACCAGAGCTGGATCGCCACCGCGATCAGCAGCGCAACGGACAACGCCCACCCGATAATGCGAGCGATGCGGCGCACCGCGCTCATCGAGCCATCCTCAGTGAGTGCACTCCGATTAGATCGTCGCGGACAAGCTCTCAGCGCGCGGCCGCCGCTGCCATCGCCTGCTCGGCGTCGAGCATCCGCCGCAATTCCTTGTACACCGGCGCAGTGTGGGGATGCACGCCACGCCAGAGCGCGAATGATTCGGCGGCCTGCTCGATCAGCATGCCCAGGCCGTCGCTGACTTTTTGCGCGCCGCCCTGCTGCGCCAGGCGCATGAACGGCGTCGGACCGTTTGCGTACACGAGGTCGTAGGCGAGCGTGCAGTCATCGAATGCCTCGGGATCGATCTTTGGCGCGTCGTGATTGAGGCTGCTCGCCGTGCCGTTGATGATCAGATCAAAGTGCTCGGCCGGAACCTCGTCGTAATGGATCGCTTCGACCCCGAACTCGTCGGCCAGTTCTTCCGCGCGTCCGTGTGTGCGATTGGCCACCGCGATCCACTTGGGCCGCTCTTCAAGGAGCGATCCGATCAGGCCGCGCACACCGCCGCCGGCACCCAGAATCAGCACACTTGCATCCTTGATATGGAGCTTCAGCCGTTGCTGGATATCGCGCACGAACCCGATACCGTCGGTGTTGTCGCCAATGATCGTCTCGCCGTCGAATTTCAGCGTATTGACAGCCCCGGCAAGACGCGCGCGCGCTGTAAGTTCATCGGCGAGCTTGGTCGCATCCAGCTTGAACGGAATCGTCACGTTCAGCCCGAGATATCCGCTGTCGCGCAGCCCAAGTGCGAATTCCTCGAAGCCGTTTAACGGCGCCTCGAGCTTCTCATAGCTGATTGACTGCCGGGTCTCCTTCGCAAACATGCGATGAATTTCCGGCGACCGGCTGTGCGCGATCGGATTGCCGACGACAGCGTAGAGGTCGATCCTGTTGCTCATGGCTTCACGTTAGCAGACCCGCCGCCGCTGTGGGTGGCAAACTGATCGTTGGTGAAGATCCACGTCCGGGTGATTTCCAGAATGTCGGTGTCGCGCGCAATCTCGGGCGGAAATGGTGGATAGGGTGCCGACAACCGAACGATGCGTCGGGCGGCGCGATCGAGTACCTGCGACCCCGAGCCTTTCTCGACGATCGCATCCACCAATGAGCCGTCCTTGCGAATGACGACCGTCATGCGTAACGCGCCGTAGAAGCGGCCACGCGCATCATCGGGATAATGCTCATTGCCAACCTTCTCCACCCAGGTTCGCCAGTCCTCGACATAGCGCGCATATCGATACTCCGATGTGCTCGGCATGAAATGGTGCCGACGCGGACGCTTCTGATAGTCGGAAATCTGCTTGGCGATCTCCGCCTGCATGCGCGCCAGCCGTTCGCGCATTTCTTCCTGAGTGCCGGAGTCCGGCTCCGCGGCCTGGAATTCCTTGCGCGGGGTCACGGCCAGCATGTCGCCCTCCCCCGGGATCGTCAACCTACGCTGCTGCTCCTCCTCAATCGGCCGCGCGATCCTGCGCGCCGCCTCGAGCGCGTCACCGTCGCGGTGATCGAACAGATTCGGCAGCGGTGAACTGCGGCGTCCCGTGTCGTTGGAGCCGCCACCGTCGAGGTTCGCCTGTGCCAGCACTTCCGCCTTCGCTGGCCGTGTTTCGCTGCGGGCGTTGACGAGAATGATTTCCAACGCCGGATCACTCGAGCGCACGCGCAGAAACTCAGGGTCGACAAAACGCACCGCGAGGACCACGACGTGCACGCCGCAGGAGACCGCGAGCGCTGCCATCAGCGCTCGGTTGGCGATCGTCTGCGCAAGCGTTTGCATCAGTCGTCGGAAGAAGCCGAGGCGTCGATTGTATCCAGCACGCCACGCGTGCAAGCGCGCGGATTAGCGGCCTTGCGGGAGCGTGGTTTCAGCGGACTGCAGTCGCACAGCCGCCTCCAACGGGTCAAGCGTCGCGACATCATCGTCGAGCACCTCATCGATCGTGTCGGTCAGTACCTGATGCATCCGCAGCTCAAGCGTGGCATCAACCTCGTCTGTGCTCAGTACGTCGACCTCGATCCGTCGACCACGCGCAAGCATGGGCAATCCAGGAAGGCGCGCAATGAAGGGCATGTGGTCAAGTCGCACCACTTCACCTTTCAGCACGGTGGCGCCGATGCGCGTGATCTGTTCCTGCCGCAACCAGCGCAGACACCAGTAGCGCTCCATCTTGTTCTGGAAGTCGGCATAGGCCGTGTACGTCGCGTCGAAGGCCGATACGGTCGCAAACAATTCCGCGTCGTTCAACGCATAAGGTGCCGTCTCGCCGCGCACGGCGGCGATCAGCTGGCGCTGGTTCACCAGATCCACGTAGCGGCGCAGCGGCGACGAGCTCCATGCATAGTGATCGACCCCGATTCCGTCATGTGGCGCCGGCGTCGTGCTCATCCGCACCCGGCCCAGGCTCTGCGAACGGTAGATGCCGGCGCGCCCCTCCGTAGCGAGCCACTCGCCCCAGGTGCTGTTGGCGAGGATCATCAACTCGGCAACGATCAGGTCAAGCGGTGCTCCACGCTTGCGCGGGCGAATCGAGACATGCGCATGCTCGCCTTCCCCATCGAGCACGAAGCTGTAGTCGATGCGGCCGACCGGTTCGGATCGTCCCCGCACCTGTTCACGCCGCTTCAGCAAGGCGCGCGCAAGCTGCCACAGGAATGACAATAGTTCGCCCTGCGGAAGATCAAGCGCACCAGCCGCGATCTTTTCCTCCGTCACGACCTCGTCAAGCTGATCGTGGCGCAGGTTGGCAGCGATGCGTGCGCGCTCGACACGCGTCTCGTAGGAGACGATGTCAAAGTTTTCAGGATTGACATCGAGATACAGCGACAAGACCGGAACAACCCGGCCTTCATTCAGAGAGAATGCATCGACAAACGACTGCGGCAGCATCGTGAACTTGAGCCCTGGCGCGTACACCGTCGACATGCGGGTGCGCGCGATTGCGTCGAACGCGTCGCCGCGCCTGAGGACCGTGGCGGGGGCCGCAATGTGAATGCCGACGCGCACGACCCCATCGCGGTGCTGGACTGAGAAACCGTCGTCAATCTCCGTGGTCGCACTGTCGTCTATCGACACGATCTCGACCTCGGCCAGCGGCAACGTCTCGGACAAAGCGGGCACGGTCAGGGTTTCCGGGAAGCCGGTGCCGCGTGGAAACGCGACCGTCATGAAACTGTCCAGGTGCCAGCGATACGCAGAGGGGATGGCTCCCAGCTTCAGTAACAGCCGCAACGGCGACAGATGCGCGGTGTTGGCCGCCTGCTCCAGTGCCTTGAACTCGATGCTGTTGCGATCCGGATCGATCAGCAGTGCAATTGCGTGTTGCGCGATCGGCGCTGGCACGTGGCCCGCGGCAAGCGCATCAATGTACTGTTGCTTGCACGCTTCCTGCTCGCGCTTGCGCGCTACGGCGGCGAGCGCCGCCCTGAGAACGTCCGCGGGGGCGGGTCGAAATCGGCCCCGGCCCTTGCGATGGAAGTACACCGGCGCGCCATGGAGGCGGAACAGGATCGCCGCGGACTCCGGTGCGCTGGGCGCATGACCGTGATAATCGCGCGCCAGGTCCTCAAAGCCGAATTCTTCCTGCGGCGCGCACTCCCACAGAAAGTCGAGATCAATCGCCTCAGCGTCGCGCTTTGCGCTTGCTATCAGCGCGGCCGGCGCGGGCTGCTCGAAGCGCAGCAGCACGTGCGAGGCTTTGACTTTGGTGCGCTTGCCAGTCGACAACTCAACCTGGTAGGAGGCGTCGGTTCCACTGAGCACAGTGCCGGTCTTGAACGCGCCGTCTTCTTCGAACAGCAGATGCGGCATCTTCTTACAGGCCGTTCACGAACGCGCGCACGCCGCGCAGCATCAGTTCAACCGCAATAGCAGCAAGGATCAGGCCCATCAAGCGCTCGAACGCAACGGTCGCGCGCTCACCAAGCCAGGCTTGCAACTTTTCGGCAAATTCGAGAATCACCGCGCTCACTGCCAGCGCCAAGGCAATGGCGCCGATCCATTGCCAGGTTCGACCGGGGTCGCGCGACACAAGAAGCAGAACGGTCGCAAGCGCCGAAGGTCCAGCAAGGGCGGGCACCGCCAGCGGCACGATGAACGGCTCGCCGCCCGGCGTCCGGCCATACACGCCTTCGCCGGTCGGGAACACCATGCGAATCGCAACCAGCATCAGCACCACAGCACCGCCGATCTGAAGGCTCTGCTCCGATAGTCCGAGTACGCGCATGAAAGGTCCGCCGACAAAGGCAAACACAACCAATACGCCGAATGCAATCAGGCATTCGCGCAGGATCACTGCGCGCCGCCGCTCTGGCGCCACTTCACGCAGCGCGCTGACAAAGATCGGCACATTGCCGAATGGATCAAACACCAGCAAGAGCAAAACGACCGCGGAGACGAACGATGATTCCATTTGAGCCGATGTCTCAGGCCGTCTCCAGCTCAACAGCGCCGCTGACGCGCACCAGATCATCCGGCCGGATCGGAAACACACAGTGCGGTGTACCGCCGGCCGCCCATACGACATCGAAGCGCCGCAGCGAACGATCAACGAAGGTCACCATCTGCTGCGCATGCGCTAACGGCGCCACGCCACCGATCGCAAAACCTGAATGTGCGCGAACGAAGTCCGGCGCCGCCCGCTCAATGGGTTCCCCGAGCTCCGCCGCGATCTTCGACTCGTCAACGCGCCGATCGCCGGCTGCGATCACCAGCACCGCGCGGCCGGATTTGACGGCACGAAAGATCAGTGACTTGGCAATCTGCCCAACGAAGATGCCCAATGCATCGGCGGCCTGCTGCGATGTCCGCGCCGCGACCGCAAGTTGGACCACGCGCGCGTCCAGCCCAACAGCGGCGAGCGCCTCCTCAACACGCTGCGCCGATGCCGGCAGTGGTCTGACATCTGCAGACATCAGACCGTCATTCCGCCAGCGACTTCGATCACCGCGCCGTTCACGTAACTCGCCTCGTCTGACGCGAGAAATGCATAGACGTTGGCGATCTCTTCCGGCCGCCCGAGCCGTTTCATCGGCACGCGCTCGGTCATCTGCGCCATCACGCGGTCGGGAATCGTGTGCAGGATGGGGGTTGCGATGAACCCCGGCGCGACCGCGTTGCTACGTATCCCTTTCGGCCCGAGTTCGCGCGCCCAGGTCTTGGTAAAACCAATCACACCGAACTTGCTGGCTGCGTAGTTGGACTGACCGAAATTGCCGTAGATGCCGACCACACTCGAGGCGTTGAGTATCACGCCGAAACCCTGGTTGACCATCGTATCGACGACCGCTTGTGCGCAGTTGTACGTGCCTTTCAGGTTGACGGCGATCACCCTGTCGAACTGGTCGTCCGTCATTTTCTGCAGTCGCGAGTCAAGCGTGATGCCGGCATTGTTGACCAGCACGTCGATGCGCCCATAGCGTGTCCTCATCGCCTCGACCATGCCGTCAATCTGGCCGCGATTGGTCACATCGACGACGAAGCCTTCGACGTGCCCGATGCGTCCGGAATCCGACGCCTTCAGCTCATTAACGGCAGCGTCAACCGCCTCGCGTCGGACATCACAGATAGCCACGATTGCGCCTTCATCGATGAATTTCTGCGCCGTCGCAAAGCCGATACCCTGAGCGCCTCCAGTAATGATGCTGACCTTGCCCTTCAATCTCACGATCTTTCTCCTGTAGAAACCTGACAAAACGCCAGCACCTCGTCGAGGTGCTGGCCGAAATTCGAAATCTGATGATCCGAACCTTCGATGACACTTATCCGGCATCCGGCGTACTTGGCGACCATGGACCGATAATCGATCAGTTCGTCTCCGGTTGCGGCGAGCAGGAAGTACCGCTCAAACCGTGTGATGAACGGCGTGTCGAACGCCAGCAACTCATCTAGGTAGCCCGGCTTCATATCAATCGTTGCATCTGAAAAGTACACCGGCTGTTCGCCCAGATGCATACGCAGATCGTCATACGGTCTGATCGCCGGATTCAGCAGCACGGTGCGGCAACCGAGCCGCTCGGCAAGCCAAGTCGCGTAGTAGCCGCCAAGCGACGAGCCGATCAGACTCAGATTCTCGACGTCCGTGCCGTTCAATGCCGCGAGCACAGCGTCAATTGCCGCGCGCGGCGAGGCTGGCAGTTGCGGGCAGACGAACTCGTTGCCACGTCCCCGCGCAATGAGCGCATCACGCAGCCGGGTCGCCTTCTTCGACTGCGGGCTCGAGCGAAACCCATGCAGATAGAGAATCAAGCGGCCCTCGCCTGCGCGTCTCGTTCTTCGAGTGCTGCCAGCAGCTTTGCATGCACGCCACCAAAGCCGCCGTTGCTCATCACCAGCACATGGTCGCCCGCGCGCGCTTCGGCCACGACCGCGTCGACCAACGCGTCGATCTGGTGAAGCGACACCGCTTTTGCGCCGAGAGGCGCCAGCGCCTCGGCGGGCTCCCATCCGAGCGCGTACTTTCCTTCGCGCGCGCCATAGCAGAACACCCGGTCGGCGCCTTGCAGGCTACCCGGCAATGCGGCCTTCACCGCGCCAATTTTCATCGTGTTCGAGCGCGGTTCGAGCACGGCCAGAATTCGCGCGCCGCCGACTCTTTTCCGCAGCCCGGCGATCGTGGTCGCAATCGCCGTCGGGTGATGCGCAAAGTCGTCGTAGACCACGACGCCGGCACGCCGGCCACGAACTTCAAGACGCCGCTTCACTCCCGTGAACTTCGCGAGAGCTTCAAGAGCGGTTTCCGGACGAACGCCGACGTGGCGCGCCGCTGCAATGGCGGCCAGCGCGTTGGCACGGTTATGCGCGCCCGCCAGCGGCAGTTTGAGACGGCCGAACTGCTGTTCCCCATACCTGACGTCGAACTCGTGCTCCTCGCCTTCGACAACGTCGACCGCATGCCAACCGCGATCGACATTGATCGCTTCGCGGTCGGACCAGCAGCCGCGGGCGAGGACGCGCTTCAGCGCGTCGTCGGTTTCGTTGACGATCAACCGACCCGATGCCGGCACGCCGCGCACGAGGTGATGAAACTGCGTTTCGATCGCCGTCAGGTCGGGAAAGATATCCGCGTGATCGAACTCGAGATTGTTGAGCACGGCGGTGCGCGGAAAGTAATGAACGAACTTGCTGCGCTTGTCGAAGAACGCCGTGTCGTATTCGTCCGCCTCGATGACGAAGTAAGACGAGCCGCAGCTGCGGGCCGATACGCCAAAGTCCTGCGGCACACCTCCGATGAGGAACGACGGCGCCATCCCCGCCGCGTCGAGAACCCAGGCCAGCATCGCGCTCGTGGTGGTCTTGCCATGCGTGCCGGCGACGGCGAGCACCCAACAGCCGCGCAGAAGGTGCTCCCCGACCCATTGCGGACCGGAGATGAAGGCCACACCGGCATCAAGGATCGCTTCCATCAGAGGGTTGCCGCGCGTGACGACATTGCCGATCACGAACAGGTCCGGCCGCAACCTCAGTTGGCGAGCGTCGAAGCCTTCGATCAGATCAATTCCGGCCGCCCTGAGCTGATCGCTCATCGGCGGGTAAACGTTGACGTCACAGCCGGTCACGCGGTGTCCCGCCGCGCGCGCGAGCAGCGCCAAACCGCCCATGAAAGTGCCGCAGATACCGAGGATATGAAGGTGCACGAAACCGGCGTCGCAAGAGAAACAAACATGTGATTCTAAGGTGCCATGTATAGACTTTCACATTGGGCCCCCAGGCTGATTCCATGTTCAACCCCGACCGCGACGACTTACGCTCCGAAATCGCAGCCGCCGCTGCGCGACTTATTGCAGAAGACGGTTTCGACTACGCGACGGCGAAGCAGAAGGCGGCACAGTCAGTGCTTGGCGAGGCCGTTTCTGCGCGCGGCGCATTGCCGGACAATGCGCGGGTCGAACTCGAACTGCGCCGTTATCTGACGACGTTCATGCCGCAGCACGCGGCCATTCTGGCGGCACTCAGACAACTTGCACTGCAACTGATGCAGCGGCTCGACCGGTTTCAACCCCATGTCGCAGGCGCGGTACTAAATGGCACCGCCACCGGGCATTCCGACATTCATCTTCAACTTTTCGTTGACAGCGCGAAGGATGTCGAACTCTTTCTGCTCGAGCAGGGCGTCGAATTCGAGGTTGCCGAAGGTGGTCGCCAACCGGGTGAACCGATGGAAGTCCTGCACTTTGTCGTGCAGCCGGCGCGGACGCGCGGAATGCCGGCGCGGGTTGGCGTGGTCATCGATGTGCATGACGCCGATGCAATCCGCATCGCTCCGAAGTTTCGCTCGGTGGCGCCCGACCTGCATCCGGTCGAGGCGGCCGGACGTGCGAATACGGCGATGCTGAACAGGCTGATCGCCGAGCGCGAATCAGAGGTGTGACCTGAACCGTCGCCACGCCGGTTTGATGATCTTGACCGCGAGCGGCGCGCTAGCGCTTGGCGCCGGCGTGTCGTGGTGGCGCGGCACGAATCGAGGTGCTTCGACGACCGACGCAGATCCGCTGTTTGCGTTGACTTTCGCCGATGCGAACGGCGTTTTACAGCCGCTGGCGCAATGGCGCGGGACCCTGCTGGTGGTGAATTTCTGGGCAACGTGGTGTGCCCCCTGCGTGGAAGAGATGCCTGCTTTGAACCGGGTCCGTGACGCGTATCGAAGCCGTGGTGTCGAGGTGATCGGGATCGGCATTGACGACCGCGAAAAGATCCGCGCCTTTCGCGATCGGTTGGGCATTGGCCTACCCCTGCTAGTCGCTGGCGCGGGTGGCAGCGAACTGGCTCGCGCGCTTGGAAATGTTGCCGGTGTGCTGCCCTATACTGTGCTCGTCATGCCGTCGGGTGCAATTCAGCAGCGACGTGTCGGTCAGATTCAGCCAGACGAACTCAAGTCCTGGATCGAAGCTGGACTGAGTTAGGCACCCCGATCGACGTAGACAACAGCCGCCCATCGGGGGACAATCTGTCCCATCTTTTGATAACGAACGCGAATTCGAGCGATTTCCCTTCGTAAAGCCGAATCCCGATTCGATCCCATGGCTTGCAAACCGCGTTGCGAATCGACCGGTTGAACGGAGAGGGCATGGATCTTCGAAAACTCAAGACCCTGATCGATCTGGTGGCCGAGTCCGGCATTGCCGAGATCGAAGTCACCGAGGGCGAAGACAAGGTCCGCATCGTCAAGAACATCCCTATCGCGCCTGCGCCGATCGTGGCAGTGCCAAACGCCGCCGCTGCCGCGGTGCCGGCAGCGGTCCTACCGGTCCCTGCTGTCAGTCCCGCGCCAGCTCCCACGGTAATCCCCGAGCCCCCGAAGGGGAGCGTCGTGAAGTCGCCGATGGTGGGGACGTTCTACCGCTCTTCGAGCCCAGGGGCGAGTCCATTTGTCGAAATTGGCCAGACGGTGAAGCCGGGTGACACGCTTTGCATCATCGAGGCGATGAAACTGCTGAACGAGATCGAGGCCGAAGTTGCGGGCAGCATCAAGGAATGCCTGGTTGAAAATGGCCAGCCGGTGGAGTACGGGCAGCCGCTATTCGTGATCGAGTAGCCGCGATGTTCGGCAAAGTACTGATCGCGAATCGTGGCGAGATTGCGCTGCGGATTCAACGCGCGTGTCGCGAACTCGGCATCAAGACCGTGGTCGTGCACTCGACCGCCGATACCGACGCCAAGTACGTCAAGCTCGCCGATGAGTCGGTTTGCATCGGGCCGCCGCCTTCGAAGGACAGTTACCTGAACGTCCCGGCCATCATCAGCGCGGCGGAGGTCACGGACGCTGAAGCAATTCATCCGGGCTACGGGTTCCTGTCCGAGAACGCGGACTTCGCCGAACGGGTGGAGAGAAGCGGGTTCGCCTTCATCGGGCCACGGCCGGAGTCGATCCGACTCATGGGCGACAAGGTTTCGGCCAAGAGGGCAATGATCGCGGCAAATGTGCCGACCGTGCCCGGGTCTGACGGCGCGCTGCCGGAGGACCCGCGAGAGATCGTGAAATCCGCTCGCTCGATCGGCTATCCCGTCATCATCAAGGCGGCGGGCGGCGGCGGCGGGCGGGGGATGCGGGTCGTGCACACGGAGGCGGCCCTCGTCAACGCGGTGAACATGACCCGGCAGGAAGCGCAGTCGGCTTTCGGAAACCCGGCTGTGTACATGGAGAAATTCCTTGAGAATCCGCGCCATATCGAAATCCAGGTGCTGGCTGATCAGCACCGCAATACCGTGTGGCTCGGAGAGCGCGATTGCTCGATGCAGCGTCGACACCAGAAGATCATCGAGGAAGCGCCGGCACCGGGCATTGCGCGCAAGTTGATCGAACGCATCGGCGACCGCTGCGCGGAGGCCTGCCGCAAGATCAGCTATCGAGGCGCCGGCACGTTCGAATTCCTGTACGAGAACGGCGAGTTCTTTTTCATCGAGATGAACACGCGCGTGCAGGTCGAGCATCCCGTGACCGAGATGGTGTGCGGTATCGACATCGTGCAACAACAGATCCGCGTCGCGGCGGGCGAAAGACTTGCGTTCCGCCAGCGCGACATCATCAACCGGGGCGCCGCGATCGAGTGCCGCATCAACGCGGAAGATCCGTACAAATTCACGCCGAGCCCGGGGCGAATCACCGGTTGGCATCCGCCAGGCGGTCCGGGGGTGCGCGTGGACTCCCACGTTTATGCGGGCTACTTCGTGCCGCCGCATTACGATTCGATGATCGGCAAGCTGATCTGCTACGGCGATACGCGCGACCAGGCATTGGCGCGCATGCGTATTGCGCTGTCGGAAATGATCGTCGAAGGAATCCAGACCAACATTCCGTTGCATCGCGAGCTGATGCTCGACGAGAAGTTCGTTCTTGGCGGCACGAGCATTCATTACCTTGAAAAGAAGCTCGCCGCGCGCCCGGTCAGTCCGGCGTAAGCGAGGCCGGAAGCCGACGTGCAGCGCGAAGTCGTGGTGATCGTCGACGGCGACAGCGTGGATGCATTGACAGATGCATTGCTTGACGCCGGCGCGCTGTCCGTTGCGATCGAAGACGCAGATGCTGATCAGGAAGCTGAGTCGCCGCTGTATGGAGAGCCGGGATTTGAACCCACGCGGCGAGCATGGCGAAGAAGTCGGCTCGTATTCATGGTTGACTCTTGCACGGAAGTGGCCGGACTACTCGCCGCGGCGGCGGAGAAGGCAGACCGGCCCGCGCCGGCGATCGCTGCAGTACGCGAGGTGGGTGACACGGACTGGGTGAGACAGACGCAGGCACAGTTTCCGCCCACGCGCATCGACGAGCGGTTGTGGATTGTTCCGACTTGGCACGAACCGCCGGACGCGGCCGCGATCAACATCCGACTCGATCCGGGGGTTGCCTTCGGCACCGGCACGCATCCGACCACTCGGTTGTGCCTGCTTTGGCTGGCACAGGCGGACCTGAGAAACGCCTGCGTACTCGACTATGGCTGCGGCTCGGGGATCCTTGCAATCGCGGCGGCGAGGCTGGGCGCGCGCGCTGTTGTCGGCACCGACATTGATTTGCTGGCATTGGAAGCCGCGCGCGCCAACAGTGAGATCAATCATGTAGTGGCCCGCTACACTGCGCCGCAAGAACTCGGCCGTGGTCAGTACGACGTGGTCCTCGCCAACATTCTGGCTAATCCTCTATTGATCCTCGCGCCGGCGCTGGTCGAACGGCTGGCCCCCGGCGGATGTATCGTGCTTTCCGGGATTCTCGATCGCCAGGCGCAGCAAGTCATCGATGCCTACGCAGAGCTGCAGGTCGATCTTTCGCTTGCAGTCTGGCGCAGTGAAAACGGCTGGTCCTGCGTGGTTGGTATGCGCCAACACTGAGCCCCGGACTGATCCATGGCCCTCGCTACCCGTTGTCCAAGCTGCCATGCGCTTTTTCGCGTGGTCGCCGATCAGTTGAAGTTGCGGGGTGGCTTGGTTCGGTGCGGCGCTTGCGGGCATGTGTTCGATGCCATCGGCACGCTCAGTTATCTTGACGACGCATCGCTGCGGCCAGTCGTGCCGCCGCCCGCAGTCCCCCAGCTCGAGACCGGGTCAGCGCTGACACTCCGTATCCCACCGAGTGACCTGCGGCCTGAACCTGGCGAAGCCAATCATGAGCAGCCGCTTCCTCCGGAGCCGTCGACGACCACCAGCGGAACCAGCCTCACAGAGGCGGTCACCACCGCGGGAGACGGCGCACCGGTATCAGGGGCGGCAACCTTCAGCGACACGAAAGCGCCCGCGCAAGTTGGTGGAATCAACGCCGCCCCCGAATCCGAGCCCGCCATGGCCGTTGGAGCAGAGGGAGACGACCAAGCAGAACCCGCTGCGAGCAGCGTGGCGGACATATCCAGTGCACATGCTGACGCCGATCAGACCGCAGGCAGCCCGACGGATGGAGTTCTGCCAGAGACAGCGAGCGAAATCCCCGATGCGCCCGTGACGGATGCAGCCGCATTCTTGCAAGAGGCGCCGCGTCGCAGGAGCGTGACCATTGCGTACGCGATTGGCGCGTTGTTGCTATTTGCTGCACTGGCGCTTCAACTGGCGTTCTTCTTTCGGGCCGAGTTGATCGCGCAGTGGCCTGTGGCACGACCCGCGATGGTGAGTATCTGCCAGAGGATGAACTGCAGTGTCGGCTGGCCAACCCGCGGCGAGATGCTCGCCGTTGTGGGAAGCGAACTGCAGTCTCTGCCTGGAACCAGCGCGCTTGAACTGACGGCGGTGGTGCGCAATCGCAGCTCGGTGACGCTCGCGCTACCGGCGATCGAAGTCACGCTGACGGACACGCAGAATCGCGCGATCGCGCGCAAGGTCTTCGCGCCGGTCGACTATCTCGCGGCGAGTGACGCGGCGGCCCGACAGCATGAAGGCATCGAAGCCGGCGCCGACATGTCGGTGCGGATCATTTTTGAAGTGCGCGGTATGAACGCCGCCGGCTTCGTCGTCTATCCTTTTTATCTATAGGAGACCGTACGACAGAAGTCACGTTGGGTAGTGATCCGGTCGACGAGGCCGGAGACCGTGCGTCGGTCGGCGCAGCAAGGCCTTAGCGTTTTCTCTGGTCAGCAAGGACCTGTAGGATGTGACGTCCGCGGATTTCGCGGGCCAGCGTGCGGTCCTGATTATCGTGCCGAGTCTCGGTACACATAAATGCGTAACGTCGACGCGCAATTTCAGCCAGAGCACCGGCATGTTGCCGCTACGGCCGTGCTGGTGATTTCCGCCGATCGTCCGTTCACAGTCGGGCTGGTTCCGCACTTCCGCGGGACTGAACAGCCTCACTCCTCCTTCGGCGATGCGCGTCGGTGAGTTCATGTGCGACGACGGCGTTGAAATCGCCACCGGCGGGCGGGCAGGACTGACCGCGCGTGCCGTGGTCGTGCTGGATGAAACTGATATCGTCAAGCGCGTACACGAGATCAAGAACGAGCCTAACGGCGACGCTGTGTTGATGGCCCCCGCGTAGGGTCCCTGGTCAACTTCCGAATCGCCTGTTCCGCTCCAAGGGGAACGTTCCTCTCATGTCGATACTGATCTGTGGTTCGATCGCCTATGACTCGATCATGGTTTTCGAAGGACGCTTCAAGGACCACATCCTGCCCGATCAGGTGCACATCCTGAATGTGGCGTTTCTGGTTCCTCACCTGCGTCGCGAGTTCGGAGGCTGCGCCGGCAACATTGCCTATAACCTGAAGATGCTGGGCGGCGCCCCGCTGCCGATGGCCACCGTTGGCGACGACGCGCAACCCTACCTTGATCGCTTGGACGCGCTCGGCATCAATCGGCGCCATGTGCGTCATGTGCCGGGTAGCTTCACGGCACAGGCCTTCATCACCACGGATCTGGACGACAACCAGATCACGGCATTTCATCCCGGCGCCATGTCGCACTCGCATCTGAATGCCGTCCCAGGCGACGGTGCCGTGCAGCTCGGCATTGTCGCGCCGGATGGTCGCGATGGCATGCTGCAGCACGCGCAGCAGTTTGCCGATCACGGCGTCCCCTTCATCTTTGACCCGGGTCAGGGCCTGCCCATGTTTGACGGCGATGAATTGAGGCACTTCGTTGCCCGTGCGCACTACATGGCATTGAACGACTACGAAGCAAAAATGATGACCGAGAGAACCGGCCTCGAACTCGGCGAACTGGCACAAAAGGTTAAAGCACTGATCGTCACCCGGGGCAGCAAGGGCTCGGAGATCTACGCTGCCGGGCGGATGGTGGAGATCCCCGTCGCAACGCCACGCGCGATCGTCGATCCGACCGGATGCGGTGATGCCTATCGCGCCGGTCTACTCTTCGGGGTAGTGCATGGAATGGATTGGGAGACAACGGGCCGGCTTGCGGCCGTCATGGGTACGCTGAAGATTGAGCACGGCGGCGGACAGAACCACAGTGGTGACCGCACTGTCATTGCGGATCGGTTTCTGGACGCGTTCGGCTATCGGCCCTGGTAATCCAAAGTCCGAAACCGCTGGTAGCAGCTCGACGCGGCCGACGACAAGATGATGGCTATACGGAATTGAACGACCGCTGCGGCACGCGGTCGAATCACGGGATACATAAGTACAGGAGGAACAAATGAAGGCGGGTTTGAGCGGAGCGTTGCTGGCGGCAAGTATGGCCGGTTTCGCGCTCTTGAACATTTCCGGTTGCGCCACACAGCAGCGCTCAGCCAGTATTTATCGCGCCGGTGAAGCGCAGCGCGAACAGACGGTACGGATGGCAACGGTTGAAAGTCTGCGGGAAGTCACTATCGATCGGGGACAGACTGGCGTCGGTACCGGCGCTGGCGCGGTTGTCGGCGGTATTGCGGGCAGCAGCATCGGTCAGGGCAAAGGCTCTGCCATCGGTGCGGTCGCCGGGGTGGTGGCGGGAGGCATCCTGGGACAGGCGATCGAGAATCAGTCTTCAAAAGTCCCTGGAATTGAAATCACCGTGAGACTCGACAACGGCGAACTGCGCGCGATCGTGCAGGAAGTCGACAGTCAGCAATTCAAGCCCGGCGATCGCGTTCGGCTTTTGAGCGAAGGCGGCGTCACCCGCGTTTCGCGATAGCAACCCCATCTGCATCAACCAAGGGCGGCACGCCGTGCCGCCCTTTTCTTTCTCAGATTCCCGCGCGCGCGAAAACCAGCAGCAGCACGTTGACAACGAGGATCAGAAGGATGGGCGAAAGATCGACCCCTCCAACGGTCGGCATGATGCGCTGAAACGGCGCGAGGAAGGGGCGCACCAGCATTGACATCGCTGGCGCCACCGGCGCGTACGGGTTCACCCAGCTCAGGATGACATGGATGATCGTCAGCCACATCACCAGATAAAGGCCCCAGCGCAACAGCTGAGTGAGAGAGATCAAGAGAACCTTGCCCCACGGCCAGTCCGCTACGCCGGCACCGATCAGCAGGAAGATCAGCACGAGTTGCACGACTGCGATCAGGTACGCCGCGACCAGCGACGCCGAATCGATCCGTCCGAAAGGGGGCACGACCTTGCGCAACGGTGTAACCATCCAGTCAGTCAGCGCCAGAACAAACTGCGAGAGTGGATTGCGGGCCGGCATTCCGAGCCAGTTCATGTAAGCACGCAACAGCAAGGTGACACCCAGAAGCGCTGCTGCCGTCTCGACCAACATTCGCGCGATATCTATGAACAGCATGGCTCCGCCAGGTACGTTCTGCCGACGGCCATTCTAGCGAGCAGCGGCAATTGGACTACGCAAGAAAAAAGGGCGCTGAGAGTCTCAGCGCCCCGAGCTTGCGTGCGAAGCGTTACGGCCGGCTGCCCGTTGGAAAGGGCCATGCCGCGGCAGGGTTGAGCGCAGTCTTCGCGCCCGGCGCCGCTGCCGTCGACGGCATCGCTGCCGCCGGAGCCGGGGCCGCTGCTGCAGGCTTGACTACAGGCGCAGCGGCCTTCTTAGGAGCCGGCTTCTTGGCCGGCTTCTTAGCCGCCTTCTTCTTGGCGGCTTTCTTCGCAGGTTTCTTCTTAGCTACTTTTTTTTTTGCCGCTTTCTTAGCGGCCTTTTTTGCAGACTTCTTCTTTGTCGCTTTCTTCGCAGTCTTCTTCTTCGCCGTCTTTTTCTTGGCGGTCTTTTTCTTGGCGGCTTTTTTCGCGGATTTCTTTGCAGCTTTCTTGGCTGTTGCCATTTGGAGCTCCTTTAGATCAGGTCAGAGTGGTTGAGAATGAAACCCGCGTGATCCAGACGGATCAATCGGGCTATTCATCGGCGCATGCAGAGGCTCTGTCGCCGCGACAACCCCAGAAGTGCGTTTGAGGCGCAGATCCGAGTGGAGCGCGGAACGGGCAGCGCACTGACCGCTGACGCTGATGAATTCGGTGACGCGCGTTTGCGCCGGCTTGGCCGCAAGCGAGCGAGATTCTGGAGTGCCGTCCGAACGGGCAGCAAAAGAAGACGCCGGCGCAGAGCCGGCGTCGAAGGGAACGCGAAACTGAAACTGCCGCTCGGAACCCTTGTTTTTTGGAGAGGGAGCGACCCCACAAGACCTTTTCGTCCTGTTGTCGGCTCGTCTGCCAAATCTGACGATGAAGTATGTGCTTTGACTGTCTGAGTTCAATTCAGTGATCGATCGCGTTTGTTAGACCCACTGATCGAGCAACCAAACTGAGGTTGCTTTTTACTCTCAATCAAAATGAATCGCAAGAAATTTTTCAGATGATCACGTGTTGTGTTGCTTGTTGTGCGCGATTTCTTCGTTGCATATCACGTCCAATTCACTCCCACGACAACGCACCGCCCGATTGATACTCGATCACGCGCGTCTCGAAGAAGTTGCGTTCCTTCTTCAGATCGATCATCTCGCTCATCCACGGGAACGGGTTGTCCTCAGCCGGGAACAGCGCCTCGATACCGATCTGCTGTGCACGCCGGTTGGCGATATAGCGCAGGTAGCCCTTGAACATCGGCGCGTTCAAACCAAGCACGCCGCGCGGCATCGTGTCCTCGGCGTAGGCATACTCGAGGTCGACCGCCGCGTGAAACAGCGCACGAAGCTCCTCACGAAACTCCGGCGTCCAGAGCTGGGGGTTCTCGAGCTTGATCTGGTTGATCAGATCGATGCCGAAATTGCAGTGCATCGACTCATCCCGAAGGATGTACTGGTACTGCTCGGCGGCACCGGTCATCTTGTTCTGCCGGCCAAGTGCCAGGATCTGAGTGAACCCGACGTAGAAGAACAGGCCTTCCATCAGGCAGGCAAACACGATCAGGCTCCGGAGCAGATTCTGGTCCGCCTCAATCGTCCCGGTCCTGAACTGCGGGTTGGTCAGCGTGTCAATGAACGGAATAAGGAACTCGTCCTTGGCCCGGATCGACGCCACCTCGTGATAGGCATTGAAGATCTCGCCTTCATCCAGCCCGAGCGATTCAACGATGTACTGGTAGGCATGAGTGTGGATCGCCTCCTCGAAGGCCTGCCGCAGCAGAAACTGCCGGCATTCCGGCGCCGTGATGTGGCGATAGGTTCCCAGCACGATGTTGTTGGCGGCCAGCGAGTCAGCGGTGACAAAGAATCCCAGGTTGCGCTTGACCAGCCGGCGCTCGTCTTCGGTCAGGCCGTTCGGATCCTTCCACAGCGCGATGTCGCGCGACATGTTCACTTCCTGCGGCATCCAGTGATTGGCGCAGGCGGCGAGGTACTTCTCCCATGCCCACTTGTACTTGAAAGGCACCAGCTGGTTGACATCAGTAGCGCCGTTGATGATGCGTTTGTCGGCGACGTTGACCCGACGCAGATCGGTTGCTTGCGCTGGCGAGGTTGCGGCAGGCATCGCACCTGGCAACGGCTGCAGCCGCAGGGATGCGGCTATTTCCAACTGATCGTCCCAAGCCAACATCAAGTCGTCTCCCATGTTTTTCGGTTTGTGTTTCCCCGCCTACTGGCAGGCTTCACACTCGGCTAAGCCTGCATCACCGGGCTTGAGCATGCAGACCTTGCCCGACTGCTCGACCGCTGCAGCCGCAGCGCTGATGCCACCGCCCGCCGGCACCGCGTTGAGCTGGCCGGTGCGGGTGGAGGTCGACTTCTCGGCATGCGTCGCACCGAGCGTGCGCAGGTAATAGGTGGTCTTCAGGCCGCGCTTCCAGGCCAGTTTGTAGGTTTCATCCAGCGTCTTGCCCGAGGCGCCGGCCATGTAGATATTGAGCGACTGCGCCTGGTCGATCCATTTCTGGCGCCGCGCTGCGCATTCGATCAGCCATTTTGGTTCGACCTCGAACGCAGTGGCGTACAGCTGCCGCAAATCAGCCGGGATGCGGTCGATCTTCGACAGACTGCCGTCGAAGTACTTGAGATCCGCGACCATCACCTCGTCCCACAGGCCGAGCCGCTTCAGGTCGCGAACCAGGTGTTCATTGACAACGGTGAACTCGCCCGAAAGATTCGACTTGACGAACAGGTTCTGAAACGTCGGTTCTATGCAGGCATCAACCCCGATGATGTTCGAAATTGTTGCGGTCGGGGCAATGGCCACGCAGTTGGAGTTACGCATGCCGTGCAGCTGGATGCGGGCACGCAGGGCGCTCCAGTCCATCGACGTCGACATGTCGACCTCAACCAGCGGCGAACCGGAGCCGTCGCCCATCAAGGTACCCCGCTGCTTGGCCAGCAGTTCCAGAGAATCCTGCGGCAGGATGCCGCGATCCCACAGCGAGCCGGCGAACGAGGAATAGCGGCCGCGTTCGGCCGCGAGGCCGGTCGATGCCCAGTACGCGAAGTAGCAGACCGCCTCCATGCTGCGATCGGAGAACTGGACCGCGCCATCCGACGCATACGGCATGCGCATCATGTGCAGGCAATCCTGGAAGCCCATGATGCCAAGACCGACCGGTCGGTGACGCACGTTCGAGTTGCGCGCCTTGGGCACCGCGTAGTAGTTGATGTCAATCACGTTATCGAGCATCCGCATCGCGGTGCCGATCGTCTTCTTCAGTTTGGCATGGTCAAGCTCGTAGCCGCCGGCGCCGTCGGCCTTCATATGCGCCGGCAGGTTGACTGAGCCGAGGTTGCAGACCGCGATTTCGCTGTCGGAGGTGTTGAGCGTGATCTCGGTGCAGAGATTGGAACTGTGGATCGTGCCGACGTGCTGTTGAGGCGAACGCAGGTTGCACGCATCCTTGAACGTGATCCAAGGATGCCCGGTTTCGAACAGCATCGAGAGCATCCGGCGCCAAAGCTGCAGCGCGGGCACCTTCTTGAACAGTTTCAGCTCGCCGCGCGCGGCCTTGTCCTCGTAGCGCAGGTAGGCTTCTTCGAAGGCCCGGCCGGTCTTGTCGTGCAGGTCCGGGCAGTCCGACGGTGAGAACAGCGTCCACTCGCCCCCTTCCATCACCCGCTTCATGAACAGGTCCGGAATCCAGTTGGCAGTGTTCATGTCGTGGGTTCGACGGCGATCGTCCCCGGTGTTCTTGCGCAGTTCAAGAAATTCTTCAATGTCCAGGTGCCAGGTTTCCAGGTAACAGCACACCGCACCCTTGCGCTTGCCGCCCTGATTCACCGCAACCGCGGTGTCGTTGACGACTTTCAGGAACGGCACCACGCCCTGGCTCTTGCCGTTCGTCCCTTTGATGTGGCTGCCCAGCGCGCGAACCGGTGTCCAGTCGTTGCCCAGTCCGCCGGCATACTTGGCGAGCAGCGCGTTTTCCTTGATCGCCTCGTAGATTCCATCCAGATCGTCGTTGACGGTCGACAGATAGCAGGACGACAACTGCGAATGACGCGTGCCGCTGTTGAACAGCGTTGGCGTAGAACTCATGAAGTCAAAGCTCGACAGGACCTCGTAGAACTCGATTGCGCGCGCTTCGCGATCGACCTCGTTCAGCGCAAGGCCCATCGCCACCCGCATGAAGAAAGCCTGCGGCAGTTCGAAGCGCCGGCCCTCATGGTGCAGGAAGTAACGGTCGTACAGCGTTTGCAGACCGAGATAGTTGAACTGCAGGTCGCGTCCCGGCTGCAACGCGCGCGCCAGCTTCTTCAGATCAAACAGCGCCAGCTTCTCGTCCAGCAGTTCGGCCTCGATGCCGAACTTGATGAACCCGGGAAAGTACTCGAGGTAGCGCAGCGTCATCTGTGCCTGCGTGACTTCCTCGCCCAGCACTTCGTGCCGGATCGTATGCAGCAGCAGGCGTGCGGTCACGTAGGAATAGGCCGGGTCCTTTTCGATCAGTGCACGCGCGGCCAGGATCGCGGACTTGTAGACCTCGGCCAGCGGCACGCCGTCATAGAGGTTCTTGACTGTCTCCGCCAGGATCGCTTCGGCCGACACCTGGTCGCCCAGACTGACGCAGGCCGAGTCGATCAGCGCGCGGATTCGCGGCAGATCGAGCGGCACGCGATTGCCGTTCTCCAGCATTGAGAGCTGTGGCGCGGCTGGCGCCTGCTCTTTGAGCTTCGCCGCGCGTTCCTGTGCGCGCCGCTCGCGATACAGCACATAGGCGCGCGCCACGTCGTGCGCACCGTCGCGCATCAGGCTCAACTCAACCTGATCCTGGACATCCTCGATATGAAACGTTCCGCCAGCCGGCTGGCGCCGGACCAGCGCCGTCACAACGTTGGCTGTGAGCTTCTCGACCTGCTCGCGAATCGCCGCCGACGCGGCACCGTGCCCGCCACGCACTGCGAGGAACGCCTTGGTCATCGCCACCGCGATCTTGGACGGTTCAAAGCCGACCACCGCACCATTGCGACGAATGATCTTGAAGTCTGCGAACGAGGTGGCAACGACGTTGCCGGCAGCCATTCCCATCGCCACCGGACGCGCGCCGGACTGATGGCCGGCGCCAACGGCCGCGCTCGTTTCCTGAAACTGCATGCTGCCTCCGGATGCTTGATGCCGTGTCTGTCTTGTTGCGGTCGCCGATGTTCAGCGCTGGCCACAATCTGTTGTTCGCGTCGCGCAACGGCAGCCACGCCTCGGCGTCGGGCGCTGCAGCAGCACCTCCGAGCCACGGCGAACCCGATCTGTACCACAATATCTAGTGGCCCGACATAGCGCGTGCACAACAACTAGTGCCCGAGCATCTTAGGCAGAGTCGCCGCGGAACGCAAGCGGGAAGTTTTCGGCCCGCAGGTTCCGACCCGCGCGTCGCAGGAGAATTGCGTCAGCCCACCGATCAGGGCAGCAGCGTGGTCGGCAGACCCGCAATGGCGGCCAGCCGTCGCCAGTCGAAATACGGACCCGGATCGGTCTTGCGATCGGTAGCGATGTGCTGATGACCGCGCACCGCACGCAGCGCAAAGTGCGCCCGCAGGGATTGCACGAGGCGCGCCAACGCGCTGTATTGCGTTTCTTCGAACGCGACGAAATCCGTGCCTTCGAGTTCGACTCCGAGCGAAAAGTCATTGCAGCCGGTCCGGCCCTCAAACATCGAAGCGCCAGCGTGCCACGCACGATCGAGACAGGATACAAACTGAGTGATGCGCCCGCTGCGCTCGATCAGGAAATGACTGGACACACGAATGCCGGCGAGCGTTGCATAGAACGGATGCGCGTGAGGATCGAGCCGACCTGTAAACAACCGTTCAACGTCTCCGCTGCCGAACACGCCGGGCGGCAGGCTGATGTTGTGGATCACAAGAAGGTCAACCTGCGCACCTGGCGGCCGTGCATCGGAATTCGGCGACGGACAGCGGCGCACCCCGAGCAGCCAGCCCTCGCGATCGACGGACAATTCGTCAGGTGCGCCGGTGTCGTTAGGTCCGCCCGCCGCGACGTTCATTTCACGCCGAGCCGCTGCATGCGGTAGCGCAACTGGCGAAAGGTCAACCCCAGCAATTGCGCTGCCGCGGTACGGTTGAAGCGCGTCTTTTCGAGCGCGGCGCGGATCGCGTCGCGCTCAAGCGCATCGACATACGCTTGAAGGTCCGTTGGCACACCCTCGATGACCTCGAACCCGCGCGTTATCTCCGTTACGACCTCGACTTCCGCAAGATCCGGTGCGTCTTTCACAGCAGCTAGCACCGCGGCCGCGTCTGTGTTGACCGCCGACACCGTGTCAGCCGTGGGCAGCATCAGGTCTTCCGGTTGCAGCTTGCCCTCCGCGGCCAAAGCAAGCGCACGCTCGAGGACGTTCTCCAGTTCGCGCACGTTGCCCGGGAATGGATACTGACGCAACGCATCGAGCGCGCCGGCGGACAGGTGCGCGGGCGCGCAATGATTGCGTTCTGCCAAGCGCTTGAGGATCGCGTCCGCCAGCATGGGCACATCCTCGACGCGCTCGCGCAGGCTTGGCACGCGCAGCTCGATCACGTTGAGCCGATAGTAAAGATCCTGACGGAACCGCCCTTCGGCAACGAGGTGTGCAAGATCCTGATGCGTGGCGCTGAGTATGCGGACATCGGCCGACTCTTCGGTCGTCGCCCCAACCTTGCGCACGCGGCGCTCCTGAATCGCGCGCAGCAATTTGACCTGCATGGCGAGCGGAAGCTCGGCCACTTCGTCGAGGAACAGCGTTCCCCCGGCCGCAGCCTGAAAGAAGCCGTCACGATCGCGGTCGGCGCCGGTGAATGCGCCCTTGCGATAACCGAAGAATTCGGCTTCCATCAACGTTTCCGGTATGGCGCCGCAATTGACCGCGACGAATGGCTGAGCCCCGCGCGTGGACGCATCGTGGATTGCGCGCGCCACGAGCTCCTTGCCGCTGCCCGATTCGCCGTAGACCGCGACCGGCGCCATGCTGCGTGCGAGTCGCTCAATCATTGCGCGCAGTTGAAGCATGGACGGTGAATCGCCGAGCAGGCGCGCGGTAGGTCTGTCCCCAGTCGGTAAGTTCGCCGGAGTTCCTCGGGATGAGCTGCCGGCCAGCGCCGAGCGCACCAGCAGCCGCAACTGCTCCAGATCGACCGGCTTGGTCAGGTAGTCGAACGCGCCCGCCTTGAGTGCCGCCACAGCGTTCTCCGCGCTGCCAAAGGCAGTGATGACCGCGATCGGAAACGCCTCACCGTGGCGACCCTGTGATACGTCGCGCACGAGATCGAGACCGACACCATCGGGCAGCCGCATATCGGTCAGGCACAGACCGTACCGATTCGTGGCCAGCAACTCGCGCGCGCGCGCCAGAGTATCGGCGGCATCCACATCGAGCCCGAGGCGCACCAGCGTCAACGAGAGCAGCTCGCGCAGATCGGCCTCATCGTCAACAACAAGGACTGCTGGCGCGCGCCGCGGCGAAGCAGACTCATGCAATGGGCTCGCGCCGCTCATGGTGCCGGTATGGTATCGAGGAAGCCTGCAGTGTCGAGTCGCGTCCCGGCATCGGCCGGAAAACGGATCATGAACCCAGACCGCTCGGCCGCGCCGCGGCGCCAAACCGCGTAGCTAAGTTCAGCGCGGTTCACGATGCAGAACTCGCGCGCCATGTAAAGGCCAAGGCCGGTGCCGCGCGGACCGGTGCTGAAGAAGGGTTCGAACAAGGCTGCGCTCGTATCTATCGGAATGCCAGGGCCGTCGTCGAACACCCAGAGCACGGCCGATGCGCGTTCGTCATCGGCCCGCTCCGCCATGATGATGACGCTGCCCGGCGCGCCTGACGCGAACCGCAGCGCGTTGTCCAGCAGGTTATACAAAACTTGTCGCAGGTGTGACTCCTCGAACCGTGCGCGCAGGGATGGCGCCGCTTCGAGACGAATGATCGCCTGATCCAGCGCGCGGTCGCGAATGAATTCCGCCAGCCACGCGCCGAGAAATGCAGACAGGTCGATGTCATCGCCCAGCGGCGCCTCACGACGTGCGGCGCGCAATACGTCGTCGACCAGCCGGTTCAGGCGCCGTGCGTTCTCGCGCACGATCGCGGCAAGGCGTTGCGTTGTTGGCTCGTTCGCGTCTTCGCACAGCAGTTGTGCCGCGTGTCCGATGGCACCGAGCGGATTGCGGATTTCATGCGCAATCGAGGCGGTGAGCCGGCCCATCGCGGCAAGCTTGAGCTGCTGCGCCCGCTCCTCGACCTGCCGCACGTCTTCGAGAAACACGGCAAATTCATCCGAGCTGGAGGTTTGCGGGCGCACAAACCGCGCGCGCAGCTTCAAGGTTGGTAGCGAAACGGTTGTTTCCGTCCGTCCTTCACCAAGCTGTGCCACTTCCGCGATCCAGCGCTGGAGTGCAGCGGACAGCGGTTGCAGCGCCGGAAAGTCCTTGAGCCTCTGACCCGTGAGTTGCGCCTCCGGACCCAGCTCAAGCAGAGTGCGCGCCGCTCGGTTGTTGGCGCGCACGCGTGTAGCCGCATCGACAACAATGGCACCCTGCTCCATCTGTGCAATCACAAGCCGATTGATCTCGAGCTGGCTCTCAATCATCCGACCGCGGCTCTGGGCGAGGCGCTCCTGTGCGGCCAGGCGCGACGCCAGAAAGCGCAGTAATGCGGCCACCGCAAATAGCGCGGCACCATATAACCCGGCCTGAAACACCGTGGCGTCTCCGCCCTCGAGGTGCAGCACCCGGAGCACGGCGTCGAACAGCAGCGCCAGCACGGCGAGCGCACACACGAAGAAGACAGCGACGGTCGGCAACAACAGCGATGCGCCGGCGAGGGGCAGCAGATAGAGGATCGTGACCCCGGTACGGCTGCCGCCACCCAGCATCAGCAGGCTTGATATCACGATCAGGTCCACGGCAATCTGCAATGCAACCTGCGCAAAGAATCGCTGCCGCACGTAGATCGAGACGCCGGCCAGCGCGGCAGACAGGACAAAGTAGACCAGGCTGCCGACCGCGACCGGCGTGGCATTCCAACCGACCGGGCCCGGACCAAGTGAAACAACGGCTAATACCAATGCACTGGCAATCAGCGCACGGGTCAGCGCGAAGTACTCCAGCGTGCGCCAGGCGGGTTCATCGGCATCGAGTGAGGTCACTCGCGCCGGCTCGCGTGGTGCTGCGGTCAATCAGCCCTCGCCCTTGTCATGGACCGCTCGACTGCGATGTTCCTCGCCGCAGTACCAGCGGTCGCCGGCGCCCACCGCCTCCGACTGCGGCAGGTTCAGACCGCAGACCTCGCAGCGAACCATGGTCTCAACTTGCGGCCGCTGCGTCGCGTTGCGCACGACTGCCTGATTCTTGATGCGCCACCAGCGATAGCCAAGGTAGGCAGCCGCTGCGATCAGCAGCCAGAAGAGAATTCGTCCCATCAGACTCTCTGCAGAATGACTTCGAGCACGAATCGGCTGCCAACGTACGCCAGCATCAGCATGAGAAAACCGGCCAGTGTCCAGCGCAACGCCTTGCGTCCGCGCCAGCCAAAGACGAAGCGTCCCGCCAGCAGTCCGGCGAACACGAACCAGGACGCGATGGTGAACACGGTCTTGTGGTCAAACCGCAGAGCGCGCCCGAATAGCGCCTCGGAAAAGAACACGCCGGAAACGAGCGTCAGCGTCAGCAGCACGAATCCGGCCGCGATCAGGCGGAACAACATCCGCTCCATCGCCAGCAGCGGCGGCATCTGCGCCAGCCAGCGCGAAGTGGTTCGGTCTGGCGCGCCAAGTGCGGCGTGCAGTTGGCGGTCGATCGATGCCATCAGCAATGCGTGCAGAGCGGCAATTGTGAGCAGGCTGTAGGCGGAGATCGCCATCAGCAGATGTACCCGCAACGCGCCAGTATCCGCGGCCGCAGAAACAGGAACGCCGTGAAACACCGCCGGCAGCAGAACGCAGATGGCCGCTACCGGAAGCACCACCATGTCGAGCCCCCGCATCGGCACGAAGAAGCCCTCGACCCAGATGATCAGAACCGCCAGCAGAAGTGTGGCGGACAGCGCGTGCGCAAACCCGAATCGGAAATCTCCGGTCCCGACCACCGCGTGCCCCAGTAGAAGCAGATGCCCGACCGCAATGACCGGAATCAGCAAGCGGCGCCAGTTGCCCCAGCGCGCGGATTCGTCACTGCGCAGTGCGCGCCAGGTGATCGCGGCCATCAGCAGGTACAGCGCGGCCACGGTCGCATGACCCAGCACGTAAAATGCGGCCGATCCCATACGCATCTATATAGCACGCTGACCGCGCGGTCCGCTGCTCGCCCTCATGCTCGAATCACTTACAGAAAAACTAAGCCGCGTCGTCAAGCAGATGCGCGGCCAGGCGCGCCTGACCGAGGCCAATACCCAGGAGATGCTGCGCGAGGTCCGCGTCGCCCTGCTTGAAGCCGATGTTGCGCTGCCGGTTGTCCGCGACCTCATCGCCCGCATCAAGGACAAGGCGCTTGGCGAGGAGGTGGTCGGATCGCTAACGCCGGGGCAGGCGCTGGTCGGCGTCGTGCAGCGCGAACTGGCGTTGCTGATGGGCGGCGATCTGCCCCCGCAAGAACGCGAACTCAATCTCGCCACGCAGCCGCCGGCGGTGATCCTGCTGGCTGGACTGCAGGGCGCCGGCAAGACGACGACCGCGGCCAAACTCGCCAAGTGGCTGCACGATGAGCGCAAGAAGAAGGTGCTGACGGTATCGACCGACGTGTACCGTCCGGCCGCGATCGAGCAGTTGAAGTCAGTGTCGGCGCAGGCCGGTGCGGCGTTTTTCCCGAGCCTCGCCACCGACAAGCCGATCGACATCGCCACGCGAGCACTGGAGCACGCGCGCCGCCAGTTCTTTGACGTTTTGATCGTCGATACCGCCGGCCGGCTGGCGATCGACGAGGCGATGATGCAGGAAGTCGCCGCGCTGCACACCGCCTTGCATCCGATCGAGTCGCTGTTTGTCGTCGACGCCATGCTGGGCCAGGACGCGGTCAGCACCGCAAAGGCGTTTTCCGAGCGCTTGCCGTTGACCGGCGTGATCCTGACCAAGCTGGACGGCGACGCGCGCGGCGGCGCCGCGCTTTCCGTGCGCCAGGTGACCGGCAAGCCGATCAAGTTTGTCGGCGTGGCGGAGAAGATCAGCGGATTCGAGCGCTTCGACCCCGAGCGCATGGCCGGCCGCGTGCTCGGCATGGGTGACATTGTCGCGCTCGTCGAAGACGTCAAGAAGTCGATCGACGTGCAGGCGGCGGAGAAGTTTGCCAAGCGCATGCAGTCTGGCGAACGCTTCGACCTGAACGATTTCCGCGAACAGATCGGCCAGATGCGAAAAATGGGAGGGCTGTCAGGCCTGGTCGACAAGCTGCCAGCCCAGTTCGCCCAGGCCGCTGGACAGGTGAACGACAAGGATGCCGAGCGTCAGATCCGACGGGTCGAGGGCATCATCAATTCAATGACGCCGCAGGAACGCACTAAGCCGGATCTGATCAAAGCCTCGCGCAAACGCCGCATCGCCGCCGGCGCCGGCGTACCGGTGCAGGAGGTCAATCGCATGCTCAACCAGTTCGAACAGATGCAGGCGATGATGAAACAGATGAAAAAGGGTGGCCTTGCAAAGATGATGCGCGCAATGGGCGGCCTGAAGGGGCTCGGCGGCGGAATGCCTGGGCTACCCAAACGCTGAGCACCCCCGACTACGACTTGGGCCGCTGAACCGGCTCGTATTGCCAGCGGTTCTTCCAGGCGGCAAGGACGGCATTCGGATACTCCGATCGACCGCGACTGCCGTTATAGCGGCCGAGCGCGAGAAACAGATCGCCCTTTTCGAGGTCGAGGTAGTGCCGCATGATCACGCAGCCATAACGCAGGTTGCTGCGCATGTCGAACAGCTTCTTCACATCGCCATCGCCGATCAAAGGCGCCCAAAAGGGCATCACTTGCATGTAGCCACGCGCACCCGCGGTCGAGATCACGTACTTGCGAAAATTGCTTTCGACCTGGATCAGGCCGAGCACCATCTGACGATCGAGGCCGGCACGCGTAGCCTCATAGTCGAGCGTGCGCAGGAATTCGACGCGGGTCTGGTAGTCGGGTTTGCGACCCTTCAACCGTTCCGACATGGCGCTGAGCCAATCGAGGAACGCGATCCGTTCCTCGATTCCAGCAAACTTTCGGGAGGGCGGCGTCCTGTCCGCGATCTGCGCGGCGAGCGCAGCGCGCACGGCATCGGCCAGCGGCTCGTATTGCTGCGCACCAGCCAGCGCACGACGCGAAAAGGCCAGTACGAAAGGTCCCGCCAGCGACGCAACGAACGAGCCGGTCAGACGCCGGCGCGTCGGATCAGGCGCGCGCGCTGGCAAGTTGGCGCTGAACGAACGCGAACGCATCCGCCAAAGGCACGGCAACGGGCTGCAAAGCGCGCCGGTGGACATACTCCAGTTCGCCACTTTTCAAACCGCGCTCGCCGACGGTGATTCGATGCGGGACGCCAATCAGTTCCCAGTCGGCGAACATCGCGCCGGGGCGCTCGCCGCGATCATCAAGAATCACATCAACCCCGGCGCTGATGAATTCCGCGTAGAGCTTGTCCGCAACCTGTCGCACCTGCTCGGACTGTCGATAATTGACCGGGCAAACGACCACTGCGAACGGTGCGATCGCATCAGGCCAGATGATTCCCTTCGCGTCGTGATTCTGTTCGATCGCAGCACCCAGCAGACGGGTGACGCCGATGCCATAACAGCCCATCAGCATCGGCGCCGCTGCTCCGTTCTCATCGGTGAAGAAGAGTTTCATCGATTCCGCATACGGCAAACCGGCGAACACATGACCGACCTCGATGCCGCGCTGGATTGCGAGCACGCCCTTGCCGTCCGGTGACGGGTCGCCTGCAACCACATTTCGCAGATCAGCAACGATGGGCTCCGGCAAATCACGGCCCCAGTTGACGCCCGTGAAGTGAAAATTCTCTTCATTCGCGCCGCAGACGAAATCACTCATTCTGGCAACAGTACGATCAGCGACCAAGATAACCGGCTTACGCGTGTTAATCGGTCCAAGATAACCGGGGCGGCAGCCGAAAGCGCCGCGGATTTCGGCTTCGGTTGCGAAACGAAAGCCATCCTTCAGTCCCGGCACTTTCCCGGCCTTGATTTCATTCAACTCGTGATCGCCGCGGATCAACAGGAGCCAAATCCGTACGTCAGTCGTTTCGCCCTTGCTGTCCTTCCGCTCGACCGCGAGCACGATGGACTTGACGGTGCGCGCCAGCGGCATGCCGAGCAGGTCAGCCACGTCTTCGCACTTTTCCTTGCCCGGCGTGGGCGCCTTCTTCATCTCGTCAGCCGGCGGTAAACGATGCTCGAGCAACGGCAACGCCTCGGCCATCTCGATATTGGCCGCATAATCGGAAGTCGGGCAATAGGCGATCGCGTCTTCGCCCGTGTCGGCGATAACCTGGAATTCGTGGCTGGCCTTTCCGCCGATATTGCCGGTATCGGCCGCGACGGCGCGAAAGCGAAGGCCCATGCGCGTGAAGATTCGTGCGTAGGCATCGTACATCGCCTGATAGCTCTTCATTGCGCCGGCTTCGTCGCGGTCGAACGAATAAGCGTCCTTCATCGTGAACTCGCGCCCGCGCATCACGCCGAAGCGCGGACGGCGTTCGTCGCGAAACTTGGTCTGGATGTGGTAGAAGTTGATCGGCAGCTGCTTGTAGCTGCGAATCGACTCGCGCACGATATCGGAGATGACCTCTTCCGACGTCGGCTGAATGACGAAATCGCGTTCGTGCCGGTCTTTTACGCGCAGCAGTTCAGGCCCCATCTTGAACCAGCGGCCGGACTCCATCCATAGCTCGGCCGGCTGCACCACCGGCATCAGCAGTTCTATTGCGCCAGCGCGATTCATCTCCTCGCGAATGATCGACTCGATCCGGCGGATCGATCGCAACCCAAGCGGCAAGTAGTTGTAGATACCGGCCGCCAACTTCCTGATCATTCCGGCACGAACCATCAGTCGGTGGCTGACCACCTCGGCGTCGGTCGGCGCTTCCTTGAGCGTGGAAATGAAATAGGCGGTGGCGCGCATAGCGTCGAATTTGCGTCGGAAGCCGACAGAATCTTTATGACCGCGGAATGAAACCCGGTCCTATAATCGGCCGCAGATGATATAGCTTCAGGTGTAGGCATGCTGGACAAAGACGGCTACCGCCCGAATGTCGGCATCATCCTGCTCAATCAACGTAACGAGGTTTTTTGGGGCAAGCGCGTTAGGCAACATTCTTGGCAGTTCCCGCAGGGCGGGATCAAGCACGGCGAATCTCCCGAGCAAGCGATGTTCCGCGAGCTGTACGAGGAGGTCGGGCTGAAGCCCGAGCACGTGAAGATCGTCGCCCGCACGCGCGAGTGGCTTCGTTACGACGTTCCTGAGCAGTGGGTGCGGCGAGAGCTCCGCGGCAACTACCGTGGACAGAAACAGATCTGGTTCCTGCTGCGCATGGTCGCGCGCGATTGCGACGTATCGCTGCGTCGCTCAGAAAGACCGGAATTCGACGCCTGGCGCTGGCAGGACTACTGGATACCGCTTGATGCGGTCATCGAGTTCAAGCGCGACGTCTATCAGCAGGCCTTGGCGGAGCTTTCACGCTTTGTCTTCCGACCCGGTCGGCGCGGATATCAGGGAATTCGCAGACGCGACGACCGCGCGGCTGCCGAATTGACGGACCCGAGCAGCACCGCTTCCTCGGCGGGATCCATCCAGCAGGACCGGGACTGATCTGGGCGCTAAGGGCGCATCCGAGATTCTCGGGGCAGTGCCGCACCGATGAGTCAGCCCACGACAAGGTTGTCGCGATGAATCAGCTCAGGCTCGTCGAAGTAGCCGAGCACTGACTCAATCTCGCTGCTCGGTTTGCGCGCAATTTGGCGTGCCTCGGCACTGCCGTAGTTGACCAATCCACGGGCGATTTCGCGGCCATCCGGACCGATACAAGCGATCACGTCGCCCCGCGCAAACTCGCCGATGACCTCGACCACACCAATCGGCAGCAGACTCTTGCCTTCGTCTCGAAGCGCGCGTGCCGCGCCTTGGTCGACGACAACTCGACCCTTCAGCTGAAGGTGGTCGGCAAGCCACTGCTTGCGTGCGGTGAGGACCGGAGTGGCAGCGGTAAGCTGCGTCCCGATCCTTTCGCCATTTGCAAGCCGCACCAGTACGTTGGACTCGCGACCGCTTGCGATCACCGTGTGCGCGCCGCTGCGTGCCGCGCGCTTGGCGGCCAGCACCTTGGTGATCATGCCGCCGCGCGCGATCGTGCTGCCACTGCCGCCCGCAATCGCCTCCAACGCTGGATCGCCAGAGCGAGCGGTGGCGATTAGTGCGGCAGAGGGATCAATGCGCGGATCGCTGCCGAACAAGCCGCGCTGATCCGTCAGGATGATCAACGCGTCAGCTTCCACCAGATTCGCAACCAATGCGCCGAGCGTGTCGTTGTCGCCAAACTTGATTTCGTCGGTGACGACCGTGTCATTCTCATTGATGACCGGCAGGACACCGAGGTCCAGCAACGTCAGCAGAGTTGACCTCGCATTCAGGTAACGCGCACGGTCGGCCAGATCGGCGTGGGTCAGCAGGACCTGGGCGGTTTGCTTGCCGAGCGCGCGAAAGCCTGTCTCGTACGCTTGCGCAAGCCCCATTTGACCGACGGCAGCTGCCGCCTGCAGTTCATGCATCTGCTGCGGGCGTCGCAGCCAGCCGAGTCGTTTCATTCCCTCTGCAATGGCACCACTGGATACGAGCAGAACCTGTTTGCCGTCCTGATTGAGTTGGGCGATCTGGCGCGCCCAGTTCGATATGGCGTCAAGATCAAGCCCGCGACCCTCATTGGTCACCAGACTGCTTCCGACCTTTACCACAATGCGGCGTGCGGCCGCGATAACGGATGCGTCGGTCATGCATGCCCCGCACGCGAATCGTTCAGCAGGTCTGCCTGCCCTGACCGCGAACCTTGCTTGTCCGAACCGAGAAGAAATCGATGCACGGCCCACATCAAGTCCCGACACCCTTCTCCCGTCACGGCCGACACACAGAAGATCGGCGCCCGAGTCCGCAATCGGCGGCGAAACTCCGCGACCCGCGCGGCGCGCTCTTCCACCGGAATGAGGTCGATCTTGTTGACCACCAGCCAGCGTGGCTTGCGCGCGAGTGCAGGGTCATACTTCTTCAGCTCCGCCGCGAGCGCGCGCACGTCCCTGACCGGATCGCTTGTCGAGTCGAGCGGCGCGCCATCAACGATGTGCAACAGGACTCTCGTACGGCTAAGGTGGCGCAGGAATTGATGACCGAGGCCGGCGCCTTCCGCGGCACCTTCGATCAGACCGGGTATGTCCGCTACGACAAAGCCAGCCTCCGGCGCCAGGCGGACCATACCCAAATGCGGATGCAGGGTCGTGAATGGATAGCCGGCGATCTTGGGGCGCGCGTTCGAGACGGCGGCTATCAGGGTTGATTTGCCGGCGTTCGGCATGCCAAGCAGCCCGACGTCTGCCAGGACCTTGAGCTCCAGTCGGAGTCGTAGATGTTCGCCCGGTTCACCCATTGTGTGCTGGCGCGGCGCACGATTGGTGCTCGATTTGAAGTGGAGATTGCCAAGTCCACCGCGGCCGCCCTTTGCGAGCAAGGTGCGTTGGCCGTGCTTGGCCAGATCGGCTAACTGCGTGCCAGTTGTGTCATCGGTGATTACCGTTCCGACGGGCATTCGCAGTTCGATGTCGCCGCCGCCTGCGCCAAAGCAATCGGCGCCACGACCATGTTCACCGTTGCCAGCGGCGTGTTTGCGAGCGTAGCGGTAATCGATAAGAGTATTGATATTCCTGTCAGCTGTCGCCCAGACACTGCCGCCGCGGCCGCCATCGCCCCCGTCGGGTCCACCCTTGGGAATGAACTTCTCTCGCCGAAACGAAGCGCAGCCATTGCCACCACGGCCTCCAATTACTTCGATCTTTGCTTCGTCGATGAATTTCACAATCTAGCGCCGGGAAAAAAAAGCCCTGCCAGGAACGGCAGGGCTTTCGCATGAAAGAGATTGCTGCCGGGGGCTCGTCAGCTGCGCGGAAGGACGTTCACAGTTTGACGATTCTGGGCCCCGCTCACGGTGAACTTGACCGTCCCATCGATCGTGGAGAACAGCGTGTGATCGCGCCCAATCCCCACATTGTCCCCGGGGTGAAACTTGGTACCCCGCTGACGGACGATGATGCCGCCGGCGTTGATCGTTTCGCCACCAAATACCTTGACGCCTAGTCGCTTGGCCTGGGAATCGCGACCGTTGCGGGACGACCCGCCCGCCTTCTTATGTGCCATTTTCTACCTCGTTGCCGGATCTGGATGGACTGATTTATTGAACCAATTCAACCGATCGAGTCGATCCGTAGTTCCGTGAAATTCTGCCGATGACCTGCGCGCTTCTGGAAGTGTTTCCGGCGCCGCATCTTGAAGATTTTCACCTTTGGATGACGGCCCTGAGACAAAACAGTCGCCTTGACCGTCGCACCTGCGACCAATGGAGCGCCGACCGTAACGTTTCCGCCATCACCAACGGCGAGAACCTGATCGATTGTTACTTGTGCACCGATCTCGCCAACCAATGATTCGACCTTGACGGTCTGCCCGTTAGAAACGCGGTATTGCTTGCCGCCCGTCTTGATCACAGCGTACATGGTCCTTACTCCCTACGCGCGTTACGCCGCCGAGGCCCGCGCGCATTCTGAATTCTGGAAAGCTTTGGATTTTCTCACGTCTATTGGCGTACGGTCAAACGCAACCTTGCCACGCAACCGAGGCCGCCGTCGCCGGTCGCCCACTTTGATCGGCCTCCTATAATTGCCGGGATTCGTCCGGGGCAATCCACTTGGCAGAACCACAGACACTATCCGAAGCGCCACCGTCCACAGATGAACTGGCTCGTATTCTGGCGCCGGTCGTCGACGACATGCGCTCGGTCGACAGCCAGATTCGGGAGCGCCTGGGCTCGGATGTCGCTCTGATCGGCACGATTGCCGATTACATCATCGGGGCAGGTGGCAAGCGCCTGCGACCGGCCGTTCATCTCCTGGTTGCGCGTGCATTGGGATATCGCGGAACGGCTCATATCGTGCTCGCCGCGGTGATCGAGTTCATTCACACGGCGACCCTGCTGCACGACGACGTTGTCGATGAGTCCGACTTGCGGCGCGGACGTCAGACGTCAAACGCGATGTTCGGCAACGCGGCCAGCGTTCTGGTCGGCGACTTCCTGTATTCGCGTTCGTTCCAGATGATGGTCGACGTCGGCAGCATGCGCGTGATGCGAATACTGGCCGATGCGACAAACCGCATCGCCGAAGGCGAAGTCCTGCAACTGATGAACATCCACGACCCGTCGGTCGACGAGGCGCGCTACTTGGGCGTCGTTGAGCGGAAGACCGCCACGCTGTTTGAGGCGGCAGCACGCATCGGCGCGGTGCTGGCGAGCGCGGATGAGCAAATGGAAGTGCGCGCCGCGGAATATGGCGCAAGCCTCGGCACCGCCTTCCAGATGATCGATGATTTGCTTGATTATTCCGGGGATATCGCGGAGATCGGCAAACGCCTCGGGGATGACCTGCGCGAAGGCAAGGTCACACTTCCACTGATTCACGCACTACGGCTGGCTTCTCCGCGCGATCGTGCGAAGATCGAGCACGCAATCCGCGACGGCGGCGGCGACTTCGATCAGATCGCCACGATTGTCCGGGGCAACGGTTCGCTGAGCTACGTTCGCGAAAGAGCCTCCGCAGAATCGGCCGCCGCCGCCGCCGCGCTGGCCGCCTTTCCCGTCTCGGCGTATCAAAAGTCTTTGTTAGACTTGAACACTTTCGCGATGCGGCGGAATCGTTAGGGTTTCCGCGCTCGAAGGAAGTTCGGTGGCCGTTTCCGGGCAACCGAGCTCGCGTCGGGGTGTAGCTCAGCCTGGTAGAGTACTGCGTTCGGGACGCAGGAGTCGGAGGTTCAAATCCTCTCACCCCGACCATCATATCGACTGCAAATAGCACGGTTCATTCCGGCTGGAATTGACGATTGGATGGCATCCCGCTTTGGGCGCAGATCACCGCGCTCGTCGTACTGCTGATCCTCGCCGCATTCTTCTCGCTGGCCGAGACCGCGATGATGGCGACCAGCCGGCTGCGCTTGCGGCATCTGGCGCGGCAGGGCAGCCGCGCCGCGCGATTGATGCAGTCCCTGCTCGATCGCACCGACCGGCTTCTGGGCTTCATTCTTCTCGGCAACACATTGCTGAATGCAGCGGCGACCGCTCTGGTTACAGCGCTCGCGATCTACTACTTCGGCGATAGCGAATGGTCGCTCCTGCTCGCCACAGGTCTCATCGCCTTCCTGATTCTGGTGTTTGCCGAGATAACACCCAAAGTGATCGGCGCCACCTATCCGGAACGCATTGCGTTGCTGTCCAGTTATGTGGTCGCGCCACTGCTACGACTCCTTTCGCCGGCGGTTTGGTTTGTCAATCTGTTTGTCCGTGGATTGCTCTGGCTACTGAGAGTGCCGCATAACGCCGCCTCGGAGTCACAAAGACTCACACCGGAAGAGTTGCGAACAATCGTCCTTGAGGGCGCGAGTTTCGTCCCCGGGAAACACCGTACGATTCTGCTCAACTTGTTCGATCTCGAGCAGGTCACGGTCGACGACCTCATGACGCCGCGCTCGCGTGTCGAGGTACTCGACATTTCGCATCCGGTCGCTGCTATCCGGCAGCAGCTGGCGACCTGCTACCACAACAAAATTCCGGTCGTCGATGGCGACATCACGCGCGTCATAGGCGTTCTGCACGTCCGAAAGCTGGTACCGCTGCTCGATGCGGATGCCCTGTCGCACGAAAGCCTTCGAGAAATACTGGTCACGCCTTATTTCGTTCCCAGCGGCACGCCGATTCTCCAGCAGTTGCAGATGTTCCAGGACAATCAACGGCGACTCGGCCTCGTGGTGGATGAATACGGCGAGGTCCAAGGCCTGGTGACGCTGGAGGATATCGTCGAGGAGATCGTGGGGGAGTTCACAACCCAGGCACCTGGCCTCGGGACTCGCGGGCTGCGTTGGGATGCCAAGGGTCACGCGATCGTCGACGGCAGCACGCCGCTGCGCGAACTCAATCGTCGTCTATCGCTCCGTTTCCCGCTCGAAGGTCCTCGAACGGTCAATGGACTGATTCTCGAGGCGCTTGAGGAGATCCCGAGCGGACCTTGCTGCATTCGATATCCGGGCTGCATCGTCGAGATCATCCAGATTCATGATCAGTTGGTGAGAAGCGTGCGGCTAATCCGCGTCGGGTAGCAGTGCGCGTCATCCAACCGTCGAGGAGGAAAAGCCGTTGCAGCTAATACTTCGGTTTGCTTTACAAATCGAGGGCTTGTCGGCAGTATCTTGAGCCTCAACTCGAAGTTTCGCTCCTGGCGACTCGAATCAACTCGGAAAGTTCGTAAGCGACCTAGATGTCCGCCGTAAGCCCAAGCCCTGCAATGGCGACGTCATCGTTGACGGGGCTGGCGCGCGCGCTCGTCCAGCAAGGCAGGCTCCGTCCGGATCGCGCTGAAACGCTGGCACGCAAGGCCGTCCAGGGAAATGGCCAATTCATCGACGAACTCGTCGGTGCGAGCGAGACGACGGGCCTCTCGGCCGCGCAGATCGCACGATTTGCCGCCGACACCTTCGGGCACCCCATGCTCGACATGTCGGCATTCGATACCGACCAGTTGCCGCGCGACATCATCGACAGGAAGCTTGTGGGAGCGCTGCGCGTGCTCGCGTTGCGAAAGCGTGGAAACCGCCTTGCCGTCGCCGTTTCCGATCCAACCAACTTCCAGGCGCTCGATCAGGTCAAGTTCCAGACACAACTTGCGCTTGACATCGTCGTCGTAGAGCACGACAAGCTGTTGAAGCTGATCGACTCGTCGTCCCAGTCGGTCGCTCAGTCACTTGAAAAGCTGGTCGACGACGAGGTCAACTTCGACGATCTGTTGTCCGATTCGCCGGACACCACGCAGGAAGAGGCCAGCAACGCCGAGGTCGATGACGCGCCGGTCGTTCGCTTTCTGCAGAAACTGCTGCTGGATGCGATCACCGATGGTGCCTCGGACCTGCATTTCGAACCGTACGAGAAATTCTACCGTATTCGAGTGCGGGTGGATGGCGTGCTGCGCGAGGTTGCGCAGCCACCGCTGGCCATCAAGGAGCGCCTCGTCACGCGCATCAAGGTCATATCCAAGCTCGACATCTCGGAAAAGCGCGTTCCGCAAGACGGCCGTATGAAGCTCGCGCTGTCCGGACAGCGTGCCATCGATTTCCGCGTCAGCACCTTGCCAACGCTTTACGGAGAAAAAGTCGTAATGCGTATTCTCGATCCATCGCAGGCCAAGCTTGGCATCGAGGCGCTTGGCTACGAGCCTGAGCAGAAGCAACTGCTGCTCGATGCGATCCGGCGACCGTATGGCATGGTGCTCGTCACGGGCCCAACCGGAAGCGGCAAGACCGTATCTCTTTACACCTGTCTCAACATCCTGAACCAGCCGGGGGTCAATATTTCGACGGCAGAAGATCCAGCCGAGATCCAGCTCGCGGGCATCAATCAGGTCAACATGAATGAGAAGGCCGGGTTGACGTTTGCGAATTCGATGCGCGCCTTTCTGCGTCAAGACCCGGACATCATCATGGTGGGTGAGATTAGGGATCTCGAGACGGCGGACATTGCCATCAAGGCGGCGCAGACCGGCCACATGGTGATGTCAACGTTGCACACTAACGATGCGCCCTCCACGTTGACTCGTCTGTCGCACATGGGTGTGGCCGCGTTCAACATTGCATCGTCAGTCATCTTGATCACGGCCCAGCGGCTGGCGCGGCGGCTTTGCACCTGCAAGCAACCCACTGAAATTGCCAAGGACGCGCTGCTCGGGGCCGGCTTTGATGCAATCGATCTCGACGGTAGCTGGGTACCCTACAAGCCCGTTGGGTGCGAGCGTTGCAAGGGGTCCGGCTACAAAGGACGTACTGGTATTTACGAGGTCATGCCGATCACCGACGAGATTCAGCGCATGATCCTGAAGGGTGCGAGTTCGGTTGCGATTGCCGAACAGGCAAAGCGTGAGGGAGTGAAGAACCTTCGGCAGTCGGGACTGTTAAAGGTCAAGCAGGGCATGACGTCGGTAGACGAAGTACTTGGCTGCACCAACGACTGAACAACGAACGCGGAGCACAAGAGAAAATGGCAACTGGCGCCTTGATCCGACCCCGAGCGCCTGCGCGCGAGACGCTCTTCACTTGGGAAGGCCGTGACAAGGCCGGCAAGACCGTGCGCGGCGAAATGCGTGCGGGAGGCGAATCGGTCGTTGCCGCGTCCCTGCGCCGCCGCGGCGTGCTGGCGACAAAGATCAAGAAACAGACTTTCTCGCGCGGTCGCAAGATCAGTGAGAAAGATCTTGCGATTTTCACGCGGCAGCTGTCAACCATGCTGCGCGCCGGTGTCCCATTGATGCAGTGCTTCGACATCGTCGCGCGCGGGCACGGCAATCCATCGATGGCAAGGTTGCTGAACGACATTCGTTCGGACGTCGAAACCGGTACGAGTCTGAATCAGGCGTTCCGCAAGTACCCGCTGTACTTCGACCCGTTGTTCTGCAACCTGGTCGCTGCCGGTGAGCAGGCCGGTATTCTGGAAACGCTGCTGGATCGTCTGGCGAGCTACAAGGAAAAGACGCTTGCCCTTAAGGGAAAGATCAAGAAGGCGATGTTCTATCCCATCACGATCATCCTGGTGGCGATCCTGATCACCGCGATCATCATGTACTTTGTAATTCCAACTTTCAAAACCGTGTTCGTAAGCTTCGGTGCCGATCTCCCGGCGCCAACGCTTGCGGTCATCGCGGTCTCCGACTTTGTCGTCGGCTACTGGTACGTGTTGCTTGCTGCTCTGCTCGGAATCCCGTACTTCACATATCAGGCTTGGCGCCGCTCGGCCAATTTTCAGATCTTCGTTGACCGCATGTTGCTGAAACCACCGGTGATCGGCGAACTTCTGCAGAAGTCGTCGATTGCCCGCTGGACCCGCACCCTGGCGACCACGTTCGCGGCCGGCGTGCCTCTCGTCGAGGCGCTCGATTCGGTCGGTCCCGCTTCAGGTAACGCCGTTTATCGCGAGGCCACCAAGCAGATCCAGACCGAGGTGAACATCGGCACCAGCCTGGCGCAGTCGATGCAGAACTCGGGAGTTTTTCCAAGCATGGCGGTGCAGATGACGTCGATCGGCGAGGAGTCCGGCTCCCTTGACTCGATGCTGACGAAGGTTGCGGACTACTACGAGCGCGAAGTCGACGAGATGGTCGACGCAATCTCGAGCCTGATCGAGCCGGCGATCATGGTTGTTCTCGGCGTGATTATCGGCGGCATCGTGATCGCGATTTACCTGCCGATCTTCAAGCTCGGGGCCGTGATCTAGCTATTTCACCGGCGATTGCAGCTGCTCCGCGCCTGCAATCGACTATCTCGTGCCGCCCGACCTGCTCTTCACTCTTGCCGCGCCGATCGTTGGGCTGGCGATCGGTTCATTCCTGAATGTGGTGATTCATCGCCTGCCCAGGATGATGGAGGCCGAGTGGCGCACGCAGTGCGCCGAACTGGACGGAAAGGAGTCCCCAGATACCAGCGCCTATAACCTCTTCGTTCCCGCTTCGCACTGCCCCGCCTGCAAAGCCCCGCTGCGTGTTCGCGACAACCTACCGTTGATCTCGTATCTCTTGCTGGGCGGCAGGTGCGCCGCCTGCGGTGCTCGAATTTCGATTCGGTATCCAATTGTCGAAGCGCTGACGGCGGCGATGTCCGCCTGGGTTGCGTATCACTTTGGGTTCGGGATTCCGGGTTTGCTCGCACTCGTATTTGTGTGGACGCTGATTTCGCTGACCTTCATCGATGCCGACACCACGCTGCTGCCCGACAGCCTGACGCTGCCACTGCTTTGGCTTGGATTGCTTGCCAACACAGTCAACACATTTGCGCCCCTGAGCGATGCAGTGATCGGCGCGGTCGCAGGCTATCTGGCTTTGTGGTCGATTTACTGGCTGTTCAAACTTTTGACGGGCAAGGAAGGCATGGGCTACGGCGACTTTAAGTTGCTCGCCGCGCTCGGCGCCTGGTTCGGATGGAAGATGCTTCTGCCGATCGTATTGCTGTCCTCCGTCGTGGGTGCCGTCGTCGGCGTCGTGCTGATGCTTCTCGCGCGACGCGGAAAGGACATTCCGATACCCTTCGGACCGTATCTGGCCGCCGCGGGCTTCATTGCACTGCTTTATGGCCGAGACCTCGCCGCACGCTTCGTCCCGCTCTGACTCGTCGCCAGGCGGGGCGGCGGGTGCCGGTGTTTCGCGATTCCGCGTTGGACTCACGGGAGGCATCGGCAGCGGGAAGTCGCTCGCCGCCGATGAGTTCTCTCGCCTCGGCGCCCACGTCATCGATGCCGACGCGATTGCACATGAACTGACCGCCGCAGGTGGCAAGGCCATCGAGCCAATTCGCGCTCAGTTTGGAACCGGATTCATCGATGAAGCCGGCGCGCTTAACCGGAGCCGGATGCGTGAGCTTGTGTTCAGAGATATCGCGGCGAAGAAAGCGCTTGAGCAGATGCTGCACCCGATGATTCGCGCCGAGGCGGACGCGTTTGCACAAGCGGCATCGAAAACCACCCCCTATCTGGTCTTCTCGATTCCGCTGCTGGTCGAATCCGGGACATGGAGAGACCGCGTCGACCGGGTTCTGGTCATCGACTGCGCAATCGAAACCCAGATTGCGCGCGTGATGCGGCGCAATGGACTTGAGAAATCGGCAGCTTGCCGGATCATCGCCAACCAGGCGACGCGGAAAGCGCGCCTCGATGCTGCCGATGACGTCCTCGTCAATGAAGTCACACAAGAAGCCGCGCGCCGGCGCGTCGCACGCCTGCATGCGCTGTACAGCAGGCATGGGCAAGGATTGCCTCGTGCGGCCGGATCAAGCGCATCGCTGTGATATCTTCGCGCACAACAACGCGTCGCCATGAGCAACGATATCCGGCAGATTCTCTACGAGTACCCGTTCAGCGAGCGCCTGCGGACCCTGCTGCGCCTGGAGGACCTGTTCGACAAGCTTGAATATTTTGTCGGCCAGACCCATCCGCATTGCCATCACACGGCGCTCCTGACGCTGTTTGAAATTCTAGAGGTCACGTCGCGCGCCGACCTTAAGAGCGACCTGCTGCAGGAACTCGAACGTCACAAGCAAACCTTATTGGCGTTGCGTAACAATCCGCAGGTATCAGAAACCGCGCTCGCGACCGTGCTCGGCGAGCTCGAGCATGCGCAATACGCGCTGAACGCTACGCCCGGAAAAGCAGGCCAGCAGCTGCGCGACAACGAGTGGCTCACCAGCATACGCAGCCGTGCCGGTATTCCCGGCGGTACCTGCGAGTTTGATCTGCCGTCGTACCACGCATGGCTGATGCGTGATGCCGAAGCGCGGGCCCAGGATCTGCAGACTTGGATTCGACCGATGCAGCAGTTCAATCTCGGATTGTCGATTGTGCTGCGGTTGTTACGGGAAACCGCACAACGCAGTCAACAGGTCGCAGCACAGGGTTCGTTCCAGCAGATGCTGCAGGGACGCAGTTACTCGCTGCTGCAAGTCCGCGTCGCGGCCGATCTGGGTGCGATACCCGAGATCAGTGCGAACAAGTACATGTTGTGGATTCGCTTTACGGCCGCGGATCGCGACCTGAAGCCACGCGCTATTGACCGCGACGTTCCGTTCAATCTGTCGCTGTGCGCGTTTTGAGTGGGCGGAGTACTGGATGACGAAGTTCGTCGCCTGTCCCGTCTGCAGTGTCGCTGTGGCGTTGAGCCAGGCAACGCCTGGCGACCATTTCGCTCTGAGCGCTGCAAGGCGATTGATCTTGGTGCTTGGGCATGTGAGCGTCATGTGATCCACGGTCAATCCGGGCACGCCGATGAATCGACCGAGCATGCCGCGTATCAGACGCAGAACGGCTGAGTGACCCATTGAAACTAAGCGGTCCACGCCGCTCGCAACAACGCAATGCCGTGAGCGCCGGCACGCCACGCATCCTCAATGTCTGCTGAGGTCAGTCCACCAATCGCGTACAGCGGTATAGGTGTTTCAAGGGCGATCCGCGCAAACCCACTCCAGTCGAGCATCGGCACCCCTGGGTGACTGGGTGTGGCACGAACGGGTCCGAGAACCGCAAAGTCGCAACCAAGCATGTGTGCCCGCGCCAGTTCGTCGCGATTGTGCACGGACGCGGCAACCAGACCCGCGCCGGGGCGATGCTCGGTGCGTGACAGGTCACGTGCCGTGAGATGAACGCCATCAAACATGTGCCACAGCGCGTCGGAATGACGGCTGCTGACAAGAAGACGCGCTTTGCTGGCACGGGACAGTGCAACCAGCATCGGAGTGATGGCCACCAGTTGCGATTCTTCCAGGTCCGGCTCTCGAATGACGAGCAATCGCAGTCCGCGACTCAGTGCCGTGCTCAGAGCGCGCATGAAGGATTCGACCCCCAGCGCGGCGATGTTCGACACGGCATAGACGGGCGGCAAAGTCAGCCATCGCATCGCCGGCACGGCAGCCGGCAGTAGCGGTGCAGGCGGCGCTTCCGCAGAAGAGAAAAACGCGACGCGCTGGCCTTCGCGCGCATGCGGCTCGCCGCGCCACTCGAACACGCGTCGGAAATGCAGCCGGACGTGTGCGTGCGGATAATCGTGCTCGAACACCACCCAAGGGGCCGACATTGCGACGTCGATGCCGAGCTCTTCATGCAGTTCGCGTGCAAGCGCCGTCTCAACCGTTTCGCCCGCTTCGAGCTTGCCACCGGGGAACTCCCAGTAGCCCGCGTAGGCCTTGCCGGCAGGACGATCCGCGAGCAGCACGGCGCCGTCTTCGCGGACCAGCACCCCGACGGCGACGTGGACCGTCTCTCGCGGCGAACCCTGCAAGGTCATCGCCGCGTTGAAGGCGCAGCCAAAGTCGCTCGCCCGGCAAAATCGCGTGCGAACTGCAGCGCAACGCGGCCCGAGCGGGAGCCGCGTTGCAGCGCGAACTGCAGCGCTTCCTCGCGCCAGGTCGCGTGCGGCGGCGTCGATGCTTCGATCCCGAACCGCATCAACCAATGCCGAACGATGTCAAGATAGTCATCCTGGCGGAACGGATAGAAGGACAACCACATGCCGAAGCGCTCCGAAAGCGAAATCTTTTCCTCGACCGTTTCGCCTGGATGAATCTCGCCGTCGTCCTCGTAATGCGTGTCCAGGTTCTCGCGCATGTACTCCGGCATCAAGTGGCGGCGGTTCGATGTCGCATAAATCAGCACGTTCTCGCTTGGCGCGGCTATGGATCCATCAAGTGCGGCCTTCAGCGCCTTGTATGAAGCCTCGCCCTCCTCAAACGACAGGTCATCGCAGAAGAGAATGAATCGTTCCTTTCGCTCGGCGATCACTTCGACCAGCTCCGGCAGATCAACCAGGTCGCGCTTGTCAACCTCTATGAGCCGCAAACCCTGATCCACAAATGCGATCAGGCAGGCACGGATCAACGACGACTTGCCGGTGCCGCGTGCACCGGTCAGCAACACGTTGTTGGACGGCGCGCCGCGCACGAACTGTTCGGTGTTGCGCAGAATCGCGACCTTTTGCGTGTCGACGTGCCGGAGGTCCTCAGGCGCAATGTGCGCGATGCGGTGAATCGCTTCCAGCCGTCCAAGCGTGGCGCCCAGGTACTGACGCTTGCGCCACCGAAATGCCGGCGCCGTCCAGTCGATCGGGCGCGTTTCTGGCAATAAAGGGGCGAGTCGTTCCAGCAACTCCAGCAGTTTCGCCCGGCTTTGATCAGCGCTCAATTGCAGCTCCGGTCACGATCGGTAATCGGCGTTGATCGACACGTAGTCATGCGAAAGATCGCAGGTCCAGACAGTCGTGTGCGATTCGCCGCGGCCGAGCGCCACGCGAACGACGATTTCGTTGGCGTTCATGACACTTTGGCCATCTTCTTCACGATAGTCCGGGTGACGACTTCCATCGCGCGCCACCCAGACATCGCCCAGCCACAGCTGGACGCGTGAGGCATCGAGATCGTCAACGCCCGCCTTGCCAACCGCGGCGAGAATGCGTCCCAGATTCGGGTCGGAAGCGAAAAACGCCGTCTTCACCAGCGGCGAGTGCGCGATGGAATAGGCAACTCGCGCGGCCTCGGCCTCCGAGCGCGCCTGCTGGACCTCGATCTCAATGAACTTGGTCGCCCCTTCGCCATCGCGCACAATGGCTTGAGCAAGCTGCCGTGCCACGTTGGTCAGTTTCGCAACCAGCATCGGCAACCGTGGGTCGCGTTCGTCCTCGATCCGCGGGGCCGCTGCTCGCGCAGTGGCGATCATCACAAACGAATCGTTGGTCGACGTGTCGCCATCGACCGTGATGCGATTGAACGACGCATCCGCAACCTGCCTGACCACAGGAGTCCATATGCCGGGAGCCACGCCGACGTCCGTTGCGACAAAGCCCAGCATTGTTGCCATGTCCGGTCGGATCATCCCCGCGCCCTTTGCGATGCCGGTAATCGACACCGGCTTCCCGGCGAGATCGAAACGCAATGATGCCGCCTTCGCGACAGTGTCGGTCGTCATGATCGACTCCGCCGCTGCCAGCCAGTGATCAGGCGCGAGTCGCGCCACCGCCCGGGGCAGTCCCGCCAGCAGCCGATCGATCGGCAGAGATTCCATGATGACGCCGGTCGAAAAAGGCAACACCTGATTCGCCGCGCATCCCAGCAACTTCGACAATGCCTCGCACGTCTGACGCGCGTGCTGGAGACCCCTGCCACCCGTGCCTGCATTGGCATTGCCGGTGTTGATCACCAGTGCACGAATCTCGCCGCCGGCAGCGAGGTGCTCGCGACCCACCAGCACCGGCGCGGCACAAAAGCGGTTCTGCGTGAAAACGCCGGCGACACTGGCGCCCGGCGCGATGCCGATGACGAGCAGGTCCTTCCGATTGGCCTTGCGGATGCCAGCCTCCGCCCAGCCGAGCTCGACGCCGTCAACCGGATGCAGATCTTCGGCACGCGGAGCGTTCAGTCCGACCGCCATCGCTGCGAATGTCGGTGCGCCGTGGCTATGCCAGCTTGCCGTGGCACTGCTTGTACTTCTTGCCCGATCCGCATGGGCAAGGATCGTTGCGCCCGATCTTGTCGCCGAAGCGCTTGAACGGTTGCGGCTTGACCTCTTCCGGCGGCGGCAGGGTCAAAGTCTCGACATCGGCCGGTTCTTCCGCGACGGCAGCGGCAAAGTCGGCATGCTGCGCACGCGCCTGCTCAAGCCGCCGCTCGGTTTCTTCCTCAATCTTCTGTTCGGCGGCGGCGATCTCCTCTTGCGTCTGAATGCGCACGTTCATCAGGATCCTGACTACGTCAGCGCGCACCCGGTCGATCAGCGTGCCGAAGAGCTCAAACGCTTCGCGCTTGTATTCCTGCTTCGGGTTCTTCTGCGCATAACCGCGCAGGTGAATTCCCTGGCGCAGATGATCGAGCGCGGCCAGATGCTCACGCCAGTGCTGGTCCAAGACCTGCAGCATGATCGAACGCTCGAATCCCCCGAAGGCCTCTTCGCCGACCTGCGCAACCTTGACCGCGTACGCATCGTCGGTGGCCTTCAGAATCCGTTCGAGCAGATCCTCGTCGCTGAGATCCTCGGCCTCGAGCCATTGCTTCAATGGCAAATCGATCTGCCAGTCATCCGCGAGAGAGCGGGTCAGGCCATCGATGTTCCACTGCTCCTCGACCGATTCGGACGGAACAAATTCGCGGAACAAGTCGGTGAAGTAGCCCCGGCGCAGCCCGGCGATCATTTCGCGCGTGTCCTGCGCCTCGAGAATCTCGTTGCGCAGCCGGTAGATTTCGCGGCGCTGATCGTTGGCGACATCGTCGTATTCGAGCAGTTGCTTGCGGATGTCGAAGTTGCGCGCCTCGACCTTGCGTTGCGCCGACTCGATCGAGCGGGTCACCATGCCGGCCTCAATTGCCTCGCCCTCCGGCAGCTTCAGCCGATCCATGATCGCGCGCATGCGGTCGCCGGCGAAGATGCGCAGCAACTGGTCGTCCATCCCGAGGTAGAAGCGTGACTCTCCCGGGTCACCCTGACGGCCCGAACGGCCGCGCAGTTGATTGTCGATGCGACGCGATTCGTGCCGCTCCGACCCGATGATCTTCAAGCCCCCGGCGGCAACAACCCGATCGTGCAGTGATTGCCATTCGTCGCGCAGCTTGTCGATCCGGGGCTGTATTTCCTCAGGGGGAATCGCGGGATCCGCTTCGACGAACTGAACCTGCTTCTCGACATTGCCGCCCAACACGATGTCCGTTCCGCGTCCGGCCATATTGGTCGCGATTGTGATCACACCGGGCCGGCCCGCCTGCGCCACGATCTCCGCTTCCTTGGCGTGCTGCTTCGCGTTGAGAACCTGATGCGGCAGCTCTTCCTTCGTCAGAAGATGCGACAGGGCCTCGGAGTTTTCGATCGACGTGGTGCCAACCAGCACGGGTTGGCCACGGGCGTGGCAGTCCTTGATGTCGGCGAGGATCGCGGCGTACTTCTCGTTGACCGTCCGGTAAATCTTGTCCTGCTGGTCAATGCGGACCATCGGTCGATGCGTTGGAATAACCACTGTTTCCAGTCCGTAAATCTCCTGGAACTCGTATGCCTCCGTATCGGCGGTACCGGTCATGCCGGCGAGTTTGCCGTACATGCGGAAATAGTTCTGGAACGTGATCGATGCCAGCGTCTGGTTCTCCTGCTGGATCGCAACGTGTTCCTTCGCCTCGACCGCCTGGTGCAACCCCTCAGACCAGCGCCGTCCCGCCATCAGGCGGCCCGTGAACTCATCGACGATGATGACCTCGTTGTTCTGCACCACGTAATGCTGGTCGCGATGGAACAGGTAGTTCGCGCGCAGCGCAGCGTTCAGGTGATGCATCAGGATGATGTTTTGCGGCGCGTACAGGCTTTCGCCTTCCGCAAGCAGGCCCATCTTCACAAGAATTCCCTCGACCTTTTCGTGCCCCTCCTCCGAAATGTGGATCTGGTGCGCCTTCTCATCGACCCAAAAATCGCCGCTGCCCTTCTCTTCAGTCTGTCGCGTCAGGAGCCGCGGCACTTCATCCATCCGCACGTACAGCTCGGTGTGATCCTCGGCCGGTCCCGAGATGATCAACGGCGTGCGCGCCTCATCAATCAGGATCGAGTCGACCTCATCGACAATCGCGTATGCGAGACCGCGCTGGCGCTTGTCGGCGACCGCATACTCCATGTTGTCGCGCAGGTAGTCGAAGCCGAATTCGTTGTTGGTGCCGTAGGTAATGTCAGCGGCATACGCGGTGCGTTTGTCTTCGGTCGACTGCTGCGAAAGGATCACGCCGATGCTCATGCCGAGAAACCGATACACCTTGCCCATCCACTCCGCATCGCGACTGGCCAGGTAATCGTTGACGGTGACAATGTGGACCCCCTTGCCCGACAACGCATTCAGGTATGCGGACAGCGTCGCGACAAGTGTCTTGCCTTCGCCAGTACGCATTTCGGCGATCTTGCCGGCATGAAGCACCATGCCGCCAACCAGCTGCACGTCGAAGTGGCGCATTCCCAGAGTGCGTCGCGCCGCCTCGCGCACAACGGCAAAGGCTTCCGGCAGCAACTGGTCGAGCGTTTCGCCATTGGCGAAGCGGCCGCGGAACTCCGGGGTCTTCGCCTGCAGCTGCGTGTCGTCCAGCGCACTGATTTGCGCCTCGAACGAATTCACGCGTTCGACAATCCGCTGATACTGCTTGAGCAGGCGCTGGTTGCGGCTGCCAAATATTTTGGTGAGGATTCCGGAGATCATCAGAATGGGCGTGAAATAGCGATGCGCTTCGCCTTCTCGCCACGGCACGTCGGGCACGGCCGCGCCGCAGTCGGCGCGCCTGAACGCAAAGCAGTGGATTATGTCACGGGCCGATCATCAGCCCGTGCGGCAGAACCTATCGGGTGGCGTTCGCTGCGGCTGCAAGACCGCGCACGTCGACCGATCGGCCGCTTGTCCTCACGGATGCCGCCAGCCCGCCAAAGGGCGAATCCTTCGCCTGGTTGGCCAGGAAGCGCGCCGGGTTCTGTGGGGCGCCATTGACGTGAACCTCAAAGTGCAGATGCGGACCTGTCGAGCGGCCGGTGGTCCCGACCTCGCCCAGCTTCTGGCCCTTGCGAACGATGTCGCCCGGCTTGACGTTGAGACGACTTGCATGGGCATACAGCGTGCTAAGTTGATTTCCATGATCAACCGTAACCGTGTTACCGAACATCGCGTGGTACTCAGCACCGGAGACCACACCACCTGCGGCCGCGAAGATCGGCGTGCCAATGGGTGCCGCAAAATCGACCCCGGCATGCATCGCGAGCTGGCCAGTCAAGGGGTCGGCTCGCATGCCGTAACCCGAGCCGACGAAGCCCTCCGCAACCGGGGTGTTCTCGGGCAGCAGCGTCCGGCGCACGCGGGCCGACATCAGTTCCGCCTCGATCACGTCCATGTAGTCAGCCCGATGCTCCACACCACGAGCGACGCGATCAAGCTCGGTCTTCAACTCGTCCATGGTGAGCGCGCGTCCGCCGGTCTCGGCGCCACCCCGCCCGGGAAGCTCCTTGAAATTGAACTCCTCGGGGCGGATCCCCGCCAGGCGCGACACGCGCTCGCCCAGCGCGTCCAGTCGCATCAGTTGCGCCTGCATTTCACCCAGCTTGCGTGCCATCGCCGTAACGTTGTCACGCACGAACTGCTCGTTGCGTGCAACCTCATCGCGCATCAGGCTCGCAGCGAAATCCTGAACAAACGGAACGCGGAATTCATTGGCCGCCTTGAAGGTTGCCACGTACAGACCTACCACCGAGAACAGGATCATCAGTATCGATGCCGCAACCGCGACTCCGAACATGCGCGGAGTCAGGGTCAGTGTTATTGCGCGCGCCAGGCGCCGATCGACGACAATAATCTGCACTTATGAACCTCCGGCACATCGACGCACACGGCGCCTCGCTTCTGGCGCTGCCCTAGTGATGGCTTGATTCGAATCGGTCTCGGATGCACTCCGGCAAAACCCTGTCTCAGGCACTGGCTGAAACGCCTGCAGCGGCACTGATTGCCCGCTGCGAACGCGCCGACCAGGCAGCCCACCTCATTGCTGCCGTCCTCGTCGAATCAGCCCCACTTTCCGGTCAAATCCCGCGCTTCACCTGCCAGATCAGGGAGCACGTACTTCTTGTTTTCGCCCCGTCCGTCGCTCAAGCGGCAAAAATCAGACAGGCCCTGCCGCGACTCCTTGTGATCCTTCAGGAACGAGGATTGAACCTTAGCGAAATCCGGGTCCGCGTTCAACCCGGCTCCTTGGCTGAGACTGATTCAGGGGGGGGATCGCCTTCCCGCCCAAGTGTGGCAGAAATCGCCGAGCATCGCTCAAACACTGCAGGCGCGCTTCAGTTTGCGGACAAGCTTGCACTTACTTTGAGACCATCCCCGTTACGCGATGCGGCCGATCGGCTCGCAAAACGGCTGCGCGCGCGGCGCCCTAAGTGAGCTGCTGGACCAGCAACACCGCGAAGAAGAGTACGGCCGCACCGAGGCCGATGACGAAGAGCCATCCGGCCCAACGCAGGTACTTCCGGTCGCCGCTGAAGAAGTACAAGCCGACGAATACGACGACGGCTGCGGCAAATATGGCCAGCAGGGCGCGAAAATAGGGCACCGTGCTGCGCGCTCACGCCAGGGCCGGCTGCAACAGCCCGGCTGGCGCGGCGGCGGCGCTATCAAACGTCACCATCTCGTACGCGGTCTCATCTGCCAGCAACGCGCGTACCAACTGGTTGTTCAGTGCATGCCCAGACTTGTGCGCGACATAGGCAGCAATCAGCGGCTTGCCGAGGACATACAAATCACCCATCGCGTCGAGGATCTTGTGTTTCGCAAACTCGTCGCCGGATCGCAGTCCATCGGTGTTCAGCACGCGGTATTCGTCCATCACGATGGCATTCTGGAAGTTTCCGCCCAAACCGAGCCCGACGGCGCGCAGCGCCTCCACTTCGTTGACGAACCCGAACGTGCGCGCGCGCGCAACCGAGGACATGTAGGCTTCGCGGGCGAAGTCGACCTCGACATCCTGGTCGGTGGCATCGATCGCTGGGTGATTGAACTCGATCGAAAAGCGCAGCTTGAAGCCGTCAAAAGGTTCAAGTCGAGCCCACTTCGCATCGGTCCCCGCGCCGACATGCACCCTGACCGGCTTGCGCACGCGAATGAACCGCTTGGGAGCGTTCAGTTCAACGATGCCCGCCGACTGCAGAAGGAAGACAAAACTTGCGGCGCTACCATCCATGATCGGGATTTCCGCCGCATCCACGTCGATGCAGACATTGTCGATTCCCATCCCGGCCAGCGCACTCATCAGATGTTCGATGGTCGCCACACGCACGCCGTCCTTGACCAGCGTGGATGCCATGCGGGTGTCGCCGACCGCTTCGGGGCTAACCGCGATGTCGACCACCGGATCAAGATCGATGCGCCGGAACACGATTCCGGTGCCGGCTGTCGCTGGCCGCAGAACCAATTCGACCTTGGTGCCGCTGTGCATACCGATGCCGACCGTGCGCACCAGCGACTTGAGCGTTCGTTGTTTCAGCATGATGGGATCATTTTAGACGCCAGCGGACCTTGCATATTCTTCATTCCGTTTGGCGGGAGAATTGTTGAACTGTCGTCGCTGATGAGAAGGGCCGCAAATGATCAAACCCGCACCGCCGATGCCATCGGCTTCCCCATTTCCGCTGGTCATGACGGTCGCCACGACGGCGCCGCTGCGCTGGATCGCGAAAGGTGCGGGCGACCTGCGCGCGGCACCGGTGGCGAGCCTGTTCTACGGCGTTGCCTTCGCGACGATGGGCTGGATGATCTACTTCGTGTTCCAGAACGCGTATGAATACACCTCGGCACTGACGGCCGGGTTCCTGCTCCTGGGCCCCTTTCTTTGCACTGGTCTGTACGACATCAGCCGGCGCGTCGAGCGCGGCGAAAACACAGCGCTCGTCGCCACGCTGACCGCCTGGCGCGCCAATCTGGGCGCCTTCTCGCTGTTTGCTTTGATTCTGACGGTGATCATGCTGATCTGGGCGCGCGCATCGCTGGTGACCTTCGCTCTGTTCTTTTCCAGCGGCATGCCGACCTTGACTGGTTTCATGGCGCGCATTGTCAGCGTCGAGCATTGGGATTTCGTCCTGACCTGGCTTGCCATCGGCGCGATCTTTGCCGGGATCGTCTACGCAATCAGCGTTGTGTCCGTTCCAATGATGCTTGACCGCGGCACGGATACGGTGGTCGCCGCATTGACCAGCATTCGCGCACTCCTGGTCAACCCGGCTGCCTTGATGGTATGGGCGGCGTTGATTGCAATGTTGATCGGCGTGGGCTTTGCCACACTGTTCATCGGCCTGGTTGTCACCGCACCGATCGTAGGTCACGCCACCTGGCACGCATATCGCGAGCTTGTGAGCCGTGATGGCTGACCCGTAATCCGAGATCCGTGATCCGTCGGTCACCACGGATCACAGATCAAGATCAACGGATCGCCGACTCAATCCGCCTGCTTGCGCAGGAACGCCGGAATATCGAAGCGATCGTGCCCGGCATCCTCCATTGCAGAAACGCGCGCCTGCGCGCTTTCACGCGAGCGCCAGACGGCCGGTGTGTCAAAGTGGCTGTAATCCCCGCTCGATGCAACGCCGTTGCCGTGAGACACCTGCGGCATGATGACCGGTGCGTTGTCGGTGCCGGTCTTGACCACCGTAAATGGCGTTTGCTTCTTAGTGGCGGTGGTGCGGCCCAGTCCCGTTGCCACGACAGTGACACGCAGGTTATCGCCCATCGACTCGTCGCACACGGTACCGAAGATCACGGTCGCGTCCTCTGCCGCAAAGGCGCGGATCGTGTTCATCACCTCGCGGGTCTCTTTCATCTTCAACGAGTTGCTGGCAGTGATATTGACGAGTACGCCGCGCGCGCCGGACAGGTCAACCCCTTCGAGCAGCGGGCTGGCGACCGCCTGCTCTGCTGCCAGGCGCGCGCGATCAAGTCCTTCGGCCGTTGCGGTCCCCATCATCGCCTTGCCGTGCTCCCCCATCACGGTCTTCACATCCTCGAAATCGACGTTGACCAGACCCGGGATGTTGATGATCTCGGCGATGCCGGCGCAGGCGTTGTGCAGCACGTCGTCGGCCGAGCGGAAACACTCCTCAAAGCTCGCGTCCTCACCCAGCACCTCCTCCAGCTTGTTGTTGAGGATGACGATCAGTGAGTGCACGCGGTCTTCGAGCTCCGCCAGCCCCTGCTCGGCCACTTTCATCCTTCGTGGCCCTTCGAACTCGAACGGCTTCGATACGACCGCCACCGTAAGAATGCCGAGTTCCTTCGCAATTTCGGCCACCACCGGTGCCGCGCCGGTGCCGGTACCGCCGCCCATGCCCGCGGTGATAAACACCATGTGTGCACCTCTGAGTGCATCGGCAATCCGATCGCGCCCGTCGATCGCGGCTTGGCGACCTGCTTCCGGTTTGCTGCCGGCACCCAACCCCGTGCTGCCAAGCTGGATGATGCTCCTGGCCGATGCGCGGGCGAGCGCCTGATGGTCGGTATTGGCGCAAATGAACTCCACACCCTGAACACCGCGCCGGATCATGTGCTCCACCGCGTTGCCGCCGGCGCCACCGACCCCAACGACCTTGATTACCGTGCCGTGTGTCTCTGTCTCAAGAATCTCAAAAGCCATGCTGCCCTCCAAGGTTGCTCAATGCACCGATACCGAAACGCGCAATGTCAATGACGACATGAGTTCCACTTCAGATTCGTCTTTGACACTGCACGCTTCCCCTAAAAATTTCCAACGATCCATTCCTTCATCCGTTTCAGCGTCTGCTTGAACGATCCGGTCTGTGCCGCCACCTTGCGGCCACGAATGCGCTGCAAATGCGCTTCGGTCAGCAATCCCATCACGGTGGCAAAACGCGGATTGCGAATCACGTCCGATAGCGATCCGTCATAGGTCGGCCACCCGATCCGCGCCGGCTTCAGGAAGACGTCTTCGGCCAACTCGCCGACGCCGGGTAACAGGCTGGTGCCGCCGGTCAGCACCACACCCGACGACAGCAGTTCCTCGTAACCCGAATCCCGAATCACCTGCTGCGTCAACGTGAAGAGTTCCTCCACGCGCGGCTCAATCACTGCGGCCAGAGCCTGGCGCGACAGCAGCCGCGGTGCCCGGTCGCCGATGCCGGGGATCTCGATCCGATCGTTCGGATCAGCCAGAACCTCCTTCGCGACGCCGTAGCGCAGCTTGATGTCCTCCGCGTCCGGAATCGGCGTGCGCAATGCCATTGCGATGTCGTTACTGATCTGATCCCCTGCGATCGGGATCACGGCGGTGTGACGGATCGCGCCACCGGTAAAGATCGCGATGTCGCTGGTGCCGCCGCCAATGTCGACCAGCGCGACGCCGAGTTCCTTCTCGTCCGATGTCAGGACCGACAAACTCGAAGCAAGCGGCTGCAGGATCAGGTCCTGCACCTCGAGGCCGCAGCGGCGTACGCACTTGATGATGTTCTGTGCGGCGCTGACGGCACCGGTGACGATGTGGACCTTGACTTCAAGCCGCACACCGCTCATGCCGATCGGCTCGCGGATATCTTCCTGCCCGTCAACGATGAACTCCTGCGTCAGCACGTGCAGCACCTGCTGATCGGTCGGGATGTTCACGGCGCGCGCAGTCTCGATCACCCGCGCCACGTCGCTCGCAGTGACCTCGCGGTCCTTGATTGCCACCATGCCGCTGGAATTGAAGCTCTTGATGTGGCTGCCGGCGATTCCGGTGAATACATTGGCGATGCGGCAGGCGGCCATCAGTTCGGCTTCTTCCAGCGCACGACGGATCGACTGCACGGTCGCTTCGATATTGACGACGACACCCTTGCGCAGACCTTCCGAGGTCGCCTGTCCGAGCCCGATCACTTGGAAGCGCCCGTCCGGCAAGACCTCGGCAACCGCGACCACGACCTTCGACGTGCCGATATCGAGTCCGACGATCAGGTCCTTGTTCTCGTTCTTCATGGTTTCCTGTGTGATGCGGGCATGGCAACGGCAAATCCATTCGCGTAGCGCAGATCGATACGCGGCGGCGCGCCCCCAGCGCGCGCCACAACGAGCGGGTAGCTCGCAACCATCGCTGCCATGCGGTGCCCGATGCGTCCGGTCGGCTCGTCGCGACCAAGCTCAATCGTCTGATTCGAGTTAGTGCGAAGCGTCCACGACGCGCGCTCCGATACTTCGAGCGCTTCGACCGTCAATTGCAGGGGCGCCAGCGCGGCAGTGATTTCATGAAAACGCCGCGCCGCTTCCGTAGCAAAGCGATCGGGACCGCCGAATTCCGGCAGCGGACCATTGACTTCCGCCTCCGCCTGATTGGCGACAAAGAGCACGCCGGCATCGGACAGCAGACGGTCATCGGCCCACGTGCCAAGCGCGCGGTGCTCGGTGAAGGTGACGAACAGGCGATTCGGCCACGCCCGGCGCACCGACACGCCTGCGACCCAGGGCAGCGACTCGAAGACTCGGCGCGCCTCATCCAGGCGCAGCGTGAAGTAACCGCCGCGCAGCGTCGCCTTTCCCTCTCCGCGCAATGCCGCGCGCACTGCACTGACGGACACGTGCTGCAGTTCCCCATCCGCGCCGCGTAGTTCGATGCGGCGAATGTCGAACATCGGCCGTTGCGTGGTCCACAGCGCGGCCGCGCTGATCACGACCAGCGCGGCGGCCACGATCAGCAGCCGCGTGATCCGCTGCATCGCGCGCACGCTGATCACGCGCGCACCTCCAGTCGCGCGGCAGCAAGGATTTCCAGCACCAGATCCTCGTAGGACAGGCCGATCGCCTTGGCTGCCATCGGCACCAGCGAGTGCCCCGTCATGCCGGGCGAGGTGTTCAGTTCCAGCAGAAATGGCCGATCGCCACGCGCGTCCTGATGCAGCATCAGGTCGATCCGGCCCCAGCCGCGCGCGCCGAGCGCGTTGTAGGCGCGCACACACAACTGCTGCAGTTGCTGGGTCAGCTTTGTGGCGACAGGCGCGGGGCAGAAGTACTGCGTCTCGTCGCTGAAGTATTTGCTGTGATAGTCGTAGTTCTCCGCCGGTGCACGGATCTCGATCAGCGGCAGCGCACGTGCGATCGACCCTTCACCCAGGATCGCGCAGGTCAGCTCGCGCCCGCGGATCAGTTCCTCGACGATCACGCAATCGTCGTACCTGGCCGCCTCCTCAAATGCGAGTGCCAACTCGTAGCGGTCGTGATGCGTGATCTTGGTGATGCCGATCGTCGAGCCTTCGCGCGCCGGCTTCACAATCAGCTGGTCACCCAGTTCGGCGACTACCTGCATCCAGTCGGTATCGGCGTGCACCACGCGCCATGCCGGCGTCGGCAACTCCTCTGCGAGCCAGATCTTCTTAGTCGTCAGCTTGTCGATCGCGATCGCTGAGGCCTGCACGCCGCTGCCGGTATAGGGAATGCGCAGCGTTTCCAGCACGCCCTGGAGCGTGCCGTCTTCGCCAAAGCGGCCGTGCAGCGCGATGAACACACGATCAAATTTCGCTGCCTCGAGCTCCGCGATCGATTGCGTGCCGGGATCGAACGCATGTGCGTCGACGCCACGGCTCTTCAGCGCACTGAGCACTCCAGTGCCGGACATGAGCGACACTTCTCGCTCGGACGAACGGCCGCCGAACAGCACGCCGACGCGACCCATGCTCTGCGGATCGATCGCGATCGTCATTCACCACCTCCCGCATGGGCCAGCTTCGCCGGGACGGTCCCGATCGAGCCTGCACCCATCGTGATCACGACATCGTCAGGACGGGCCACCGCGAGAATTGCAGCCGGCATATCGTCGATGCTCTCCACGAAGACCGGCTCGACCTTGCCGGCCACGCGCACCGCCCTCGTGAGGGAACGGCCATCGGCAGCGACGATCGGCGCCTCTCCGGCCGCATACACGTCGGCCAGCAGCAGCGCATCCGCCGTCGAAAGCACCTTGACAAAGTCTTCGAAGCAGTCGCGCGTGCGCGTGTAACGGTGCGGCTGAAACGCCAGCACGACGCGACGCCCCGGATAAGCCCCGCGCACCGCCGCCAGCGTGGCAGCCATCTCGACCGGATGGTGTCCGTAGTCGTCGATAAGCGTGAAGCGGCCACCTGTGATCTCGATGTCGCCATGGCGCGCGAAACGGCGGCCAACGCCGGTGAAGTTCGACAGCGCGTCGTAGATCGCCGCATCGGGCACGCCCAGCTCCGTCGCCACGGCGATCGCGGCCAGGGCATTGCATACGTTGTGACGACCCGGCAGGTTCAGTTGCACCCCGAGCGACGCCGATCCTTCGCGCAGCGCGGTGAATCGCATCACGGTCCCGTCGGCCACCACCTCGACCGCGCGGAATTGCGCCTCCGGTGCAAACCCATAGGTCAGAACTGTCTTGGATACAAACGGGAGGATCTCGCGCACGTTCGCATCGTCAATGCAAAGCACGGCGCTGCCATAGAACGGCAGACGCGACAAGAACTCGATGAAGGCCTGTTTCAGCCGGGTGAAATCGTGGCCGTATGTGTCCATGTGGTCGTTGTCGATGTTGGTCACGACCGCGATCACCGGCACCAGGTTCAGGAAGCTCGCGTCGGACTCGTCAGCCTCGACCACAATGAACTCCCCCTGCCCCAGCCGCGCGTTGGCACCGGCCGCATTCAATCGACCGCCAATCACAAACGTCGGATCGAAACCGGCCGCCGCGAGTACGCTCGCCACGAGGCTCGTGGTTGTGGTCTTGCCGTGCGTGCCAGCGATCGCAATGCCCTGCTTCAGCCGCATGAGCTCCGCCAGCATCACCGCACGCGGGACCACCGGCACGCGACGGGCGCGCGCCGCACGCACTTCCGGGTTGTCGGCACCGACCGCGGTCGACACGACCACCGCATCCGCCCCGGCAACGTTTTCCGGCGCATGGCCGTGCACCACCTGCGCACCCAGTCTTGCGAGGCGCCGCGTGACGCTGCTGTCAACGGCATCGGATCCGCTGACGCGATAGCCGAGATTCAGAAGAACCTCGGCAATACCCGACATTCCCGAGCCACCGATGCCAACGAAGTGAATGTGCTTGACGGCGTGTTTCATGCGGCCTCGGCAGCGATGTGCTCGATCGCATCTGCGACGACGCGCGTCGCATTCGGCCGCGCAAGTCCGCGCGCCTTGCGCGCCATGTCATTGAGCTGCACACGCGTCAGGCTGTGGAACAGTTCGGCCAGCCGATCAGCTGAGAGCTCATCCTGGGCAATATGAATCGCCGCCCCTTGCCGCGCGAGGAACTCGGCATTGGTGCGCTGGTGCGCGGTGGTCGACACCACAAACGGAACCAGGATCGATGCCACACCGACCACACACAGTTCCGTCACGGTGATGGCACCCGCGCGACAGACCACGACATCCGCCGCGGCGTAGCGCGCAGCGATATCGTCGATGAATGGAATCACTTCGGCGTCGATCCGCAGGGCCGCATAGGCGGCGCGCGTCGTTTCGATATTTGACGCACCGCACTGATGCACAACCCGCGGACAAGCGTTGGCGTCGAGCTTCGCCAACGCGGGCGGCAGCAATTGATTCAGCGCCTGCGCGCCAAGGCTGCCACCGATGACGAGCAGATTAAGTGGCCCCTGCCGTTGCGCATAACGCTCCTCCGGTGCAGGCATGCGTGCGATCTCATCGCGCACCGGATTGCCGGTGACGAGGCCCCTGTCGCCCGCCAACCGTGCCGCGTCGCCGTCGAACCCACAGAACACAGCCGACGCCAATGAACGCAGCATCTTTGTCGAAAGCAGTGGTGCCACATCGGCGTTCAACAGCGCGAGCGGGGCGCCGCGCAACGAAGCCGCAAGCCCCGCCGGCACTGCGACGTAACCGCCGGTCGAAAACACCAGCGATGGCCTGCGCGCCCGCATCACTGCGCGGCTCTGCCAGAACGCGCGCAACAGATGGAATCCACCAAAGAGCAGGGCCTTGAATCCCTTGCCGCGCAGACCGCTGAAGTCGAGCGCGTCGAATTCGATGCCGCGTGGCTCGACCAGCGAACGTTCCATGCCCTCTCGCGTGCCGAGCCACGAGACAGTCCAGCCGCGTGAGCGCAACTCCCCGGCCACCGCGAGGCCCGGCATCACATGCCCGCCTGTGCCTGCCGCGACGACCAGCAGATGCTTCATGCGCGGCCTCCGCACATGAGGATGCGATTCTCATAATCGACCCGCAACAGCAATCCGAGCGCGGAGATCGTCGACAACAGCGCCGAGCCGCCGTAACTGACGAGCGGCAGCGTCAACCCCTTGGTGGGCAGCAGCCCCGTGGCCACGCCCATGTTGATGAACGACTGCACGCCGAGCCAAAGACCGACACCCTGTGCGACCAGGCCGGCGAAGGTGCGCTCGAGCGCGACCGCCTGCCGACCGATCTCGAACGCGCGCTTCGTGAGCCAGTAGAACAAAACCATTACGGTCAGCACGCCGACCAGGCCGAGCTCCTCACCGATCACCGCGAAGATGAAGTCTGTGTGCGCCTCCGGCAGGTAGCTCAACTTGACCACACTGCCGCCCAGGCCGACGCCAAAGATCTCGCCACGTCCGAACGAGATCAGCGACGTGCATAGCTGATAACCCTTGTTGAGCGCCTGTTCTGGCGCACACGGATCGATGTACGCAAAGATTCGCTCGCGCCGCCACGGGCTGAGCCAGATCACCAGCACGAACGCGGTCGCCAGTGTCGCGGCAATGCCCGCGAAGAGTCGCCCGTTCACGCCGCCCAGAAACAGGATGCCCATGCTGATCGCGACCAGCACGCCAAACGCACCGAGGTCCGGCTGCAACAGCAGCAGCGTCCCCAGCAACGCCATGACGGCGGCCATCGGCGCAAATCCCTTGCCGAAGTGGTGCATGAAATCCTGCTTGCGCACCGTGAAGTTGGCCGCGTACAGCACACAGGCGATCTTCATCAGCTCGGATGGTTGCAGGTTCAACATTCCGAGCGGAATCCAGCGCCGCGCGCCATTGACCCCCTTGCCGACGCCAGGAAGCAGCACGATCACCAGCAGAGCGAGACCGACGAGGAACAGCCAAGGCGCCATCCGCTGCCACGCCGCCATCGGAATCGAAAACCCCGCCGCGCCGACCAGGAGTGCGACTCCAAGCGCGAACAGATGCCGCATCAGGAAATGGCCCGCCGTCACCGTGTATTTGGACGAATCGGCGAGCGAGATCGACGCCGAGTACACCATCACCACGCCGATCAGGATCAGTGCCGTCGCCACCATGGCCAGCGGCGCATCAAAACGCTCGAACGCACTGCGCATGCCGCGCGCATTCATCGGCATGCTCCCAATTCCCGCAAACGCGAACATCGAACCCGATGAGGTATCCGCATTGCGTCGGTCGCGCGCGGTTCCACGCCGCGGCTTAAACCATTTACCTAGCATGCCTGGCCCGCTTCGGCACCGATCTCGCGCACCGTCGCCGCGAACACTTCGCTGCGGTGTGCGTAGTTACGGAACATGTCGAGACTCGCACAGGCCGGAGAAAGCAGCACCGCGTCGCCCGCGCGCGCGTGCCGCACGCAAACATGCACTGCGTCCGGCAGCGTCTCGCAGCGCTCGATTGGAAATCCGGCCTGACCCAGCGCGGCGGCAATTGGTCCTGCGTCGCGGCCGATGAGCGCCACTGCACGTGCATGACGTGCCAGCGGCGCGGCAAGCGGCGCGAAGTCCTGGCCCTTGCCGTCGCCGCCGAGGATGACGGTCAGTCGCTTGCCTTCGGCGCCCAGCCCTTCGATCGCGGCCACCGTGGCGCCAACGTTGGTCCCTTTCGAGTCGTCGTAATAGTCGATACCACCGACGCTCGCGATCAGCTCGACACGATGCGGTTCGCCGCGGTACTCGCGCAGCGCGTGCAGCATCGGCGCGAGCGGGCAGCCGATCGCGCGCGCCAGGGCGAGCGCGGCCAGCGCATTCATCGCGTTGTGCCGCCCGCGCAGTCGTAGCGCTTCGGTCGGCATCAGTCGGTGAACGTAGATCGACGCGTCAGTCGGGAGCGGAATCACCGGCGAATCCGCCGCAACCCTGCGCCGCCGCGCTCCCGCCATTTCTTCCGCGAAGCCGAGCCAGGTCAACGCACCATCGCGCAACAAGCCGTACTCGTCGGCGTGCACCGGCGCGCCGGCGCCAAAGGTGCAGATGTGCGCACTCTTGCGCGCCATCGCCTTCACGATCGCGTCGTCGCGATTGAGAATCTGTACGGTGTCCTTGGTGAAGATGCGCGCCTTTGCTTTCGCATAGGCCTCCATCGAACCGTGCCAGTCGAGATGGTCCTGCGAAACGTTGAGCACCGTGGCCGCATCGCACACCAGCGAGTTCGTGGTTGCAAGTTGAAAGCTCGACAACTCGAGCACCCAGACTTCGGGCAGGTGGTCGGCGTCGAGCTGCTCACGCAGGGTGTCGAGCGCAGTTGGTGAAATGTTGCCCGCCACCACGACGCGCTTGCCCGCGCGCTCGATCAGCAGGCCCGTGAGCCGCGTGGTAGTGGTCTTGCCGTTGGTGCCGGTAACGCCGATGACCTGGGGTCGATAGCCGCGCTCGCTGCCCAGCTGCGCCAGTGCGCGGGAAAAGAGCTCGATCTCGCCAACGATTTCAATGGCGCGCGACTTCGATTCCTTCAGCAGCGGCGTGGCAGGCGACATCGTGGGCGACAGTCCGGGGCTGATGGCGACGCGCTGTACGCCGTCGAGCAACGCGGCTGAAAACGACCCGCCAATGAACTCGGCGTCCCGCACCTGCGTGCGCAGTTCATCCAGCATCGGCGGCGCATCCCGTGTGTCAGCCACGCGCACCGACCAGCCTTCGCGCGCGAGCCAGCGCGCCATTGCCAGGCCGCTTTCGCCGAGACCAAGAATCAGCGCTCGCATGAATTCGACTACCTGATCTTCAACGTCGACAAACCCACCAGCACCAGCATGATGGTGATGATCCAGAAACGCACGACGACCTGGTTTTCCTTCCAGCCACTCAGTTCAAAGTGGTGATGAAGGGGCGCCATGCGGAAGATGCGCCGCCCACCGGTCCACTTGAAGAAGCCGACCTGCAACATCACCGAGATGGTTTCGGCAACGAATACGCCGCCCATGATGAAGAGCACGATTTCCTGCCGCGTGATTACCGCGATGGTGCCGAGCGCTGCACCAAGCGCAAGCGCGCCGACGTCACCCATGAACACCTGAGCTGGATACGCGTTGAACCACAGAAATGCCAGCCCGGCACCGGCGATCGCACCGCAGATGATCACCAGTTCACCTGCGCCGGGGATGTACGGAAAAAGCAGGTACCTGGAGAAGTCGGCACGGCCGACAACGTAGGCAAACACGCCGAGCGCTGCTCCAACCATCGACGCCGGCAGAATCGCAAGACCATCAAGCCCGTCGGTCAGATTGACTGCGTTGCTGGTGCCGACGATCACGAGGTAAGACAGGATCACAAAGCCGAACACACCCATCGGATAGGCGAAGTTCTTGAAAAACGGCACGATCAGGTCCGACCGTGGCGGCAGGTCGAGCTGGAATCCGCTCATGAACCAGTGCCCCATCAGCACCCAGATCTTGTCGGTCGATGGCGCCGCGATCGCGAAAGCGAGATAGAACGCGGCCGTCAGTCCGACGACCGACTGCCAGAAGTACTTCTCCTTCGCGCTCATGCCTTTGGGGTTGCGGTGCACCACCTTGCGGTAGTCATCGACCCAGCCGATCCAGCCGAAACCGAGCGTCACCAGCAGCACGACCCAGATGAAGCGGTTGGTCAGATCGGCCCATAGCAGTGTGGTGATGCCGATCGAAATCAGGATGAGCGCCCCGCCCATTGTCGGCGTGCCGGATTTGGTCAGATGCGACTGCGGCCCCTCAGTTCGCACTGCCTGTCCGATCTTCAGCTCGGTCAACCTGCGGATCACGCGCGGCCCTGCGAACAGTCCGATCACGAGCGCCGTGGCAGCAGCGAGCACCGCACGCAGCGTCAGGTACTCGAACACACGAAACGCGCGGATCTCCGGCGTTAACCATTGAAAGAGCTCGAGCAGCATGGTCAGTGGTTCTCTGCCGTTGCGGGTCCTGCCAATGCGTGCACGACGCGCTCCATCTTCATGAAGCGTGAACCCTTGATCAGGACAGTGGCACCGGGGACGGCCACGACCCGCGCCGCGTCGATGAGATCTTCGATCGCGGCAAAGTGCCGCGCCTTCGGTCCGAACGCAACGCAAAGTTCACGTGACTGTTCGCCCAGCGCGAGCACCACCTCGATTCCGCGCTCCCTGGCGTAGGCGCCAATCTCGCGATGAAACTCCGGGCCCTGCGCGCCGACCTCGCCCATGTCGCCGATGATCAGCACCCGCGGCGCGAGCGCAGCGGCAAGGACGTCGATCGCCGCGCGCACCGAATCCGGATTCGCGTTGTAGCTGTCGTCGATCAGTCCGCAGCCATTGTCGAGCGTGATGCGGGCGCCGCGCCCGCGCACCGGCGCAAACGCCGCCAGCGCCGCGCCGATCACTGCCGGCGTCACATCAAATGCGAGGGCGGCCGCCGTCGCCGCAAGAGCGTTGTGGACGTTGTGTTCGCCGGGAAGTGCCAGCTCGGTATCGATCACTCCGGCCGGCGTCGCAATCGCGATGCGACTGCCTGCGGCGCCAAGTTCGTACTGTGCGGTGATGACCGCGAACCCGCGCCGGGCGAAATCGAGCACGCGCCGCGTGCCAGCCAGGCTGCGCCAGACGCCGGCGCACGCATCATCGGCCGGGAATACTGCGATGCCTTCAGGCGGCAACGCCGCGATCGCAGCGCCGTTTTCGCGCGCGGTCGCCTCCACGCCTGCCATGAACTCCTGATGCTCGCGCTGCGCGTTGTTGACGAGCGCAATGGTCGGCCTCGCAAGCTCGGCCAGGTAGGCGATCTCACCCGGATGATTCATGCCGAGTTCAAGCACCGCAACCCGATGCTGCGCATTGAGATCAAACAGCATCAGTGGCAACCCGATGTCGTTGTTCAAATTGCCGCGCGTTGCAAGGCGTTTCCTTTCGCCAAATGCGCGCGCCAGGATCGCCGCAATCATCTGGGTGACGGTGGTCTTGCCGTTGCTGCCGGTGACCGCAATCAACGGGAGAGTGAAGCGCGCTCGCCACGCAGCGGCGGCGAAACCCAGCGCGCGTTTGCTGTCGGCGACGATCACCTGCGGGACCGCAACGTCGAGCGGGCGTTCGACCAGGGCCGCGACCGCGCCACGCTCAATCGCCTGCGCCACATACTCATGACCGTCGAAGTGATCACCGCGCAGTGCGACGAAAAGCGCGCCCGCCGCCGATGACCGCGAATCGGTCGATACCGATGTGAAACGCACGCGTGTGTCGCCCTGCACTGACGCGCCGCGCAGCGACTGAGCGAGCTCTGCGACGGTCAGCATGCCGACCTCAGTCCGGGCAGCGGTGTGTCGCCACGCGTAGGAACATCGGAAGCCGAGCGGCGGTCGGTCGGACCGTTTGCGCCGCGGCGAGCGGCCAACGCCGTGCGTGCCTGCTCGATGTCAGAAAACGGCCGCTTCACGCCACCGATGTCCTGATAGTCCTCGTGCCCCTTGCCGGCGATGAGCACGATGTCTTCCGCGGCAGCACGCCGCACGGCATGCGCAATCGCCAGCGCACGGTCAACGATCTGCTCTTGCGACGTCCCGGGGGCAACGCCGGCCGCGACATCGGCGACGATCCGCGCCGGGTCTTCGCTGCGCGGATTGTCACTGGTAATGACGACGTAGTCGGCACCCTGCGAAGCGGCACGTGCCATGGGTGCGCGCTTGCCGGGATCGCGATCGCCGCCGGCGCCGAAGACGACCCACACCCGGCCGCGGCGCGCGGTTGCCATTGGTCGCAGTGCGGCGAGCGCTTTTTCGAGTGCATCGGGCGTATGCGCGTAATCGATCACCACCAGCGGCGCACCATGACCGCCAAAGCGTTGCATACGGCCGGGCGGCGGCATGAGCCGCGGCAGGAATGCGCAGGCGTGGTCGAGCGCGACTCCGCAGGCCAGCACGCAACCCGCGACGCCCAGAAGATTCGACACGTTGAAATCGCCCACGAGCGGTACCGACACTGCGTGCGCCGCACCGTTGCAGCGAATCGCGAACGCAAGACCTTCGGGCGTGGCGCGAACATCGTCCGCCGACAACATTCGGGTGACCGCTTCGGGCGCCGCGACACCGCGCGCAGTGAAACCGGTGATGCGCACGCCACCTGCGCGCGCGCGACTCGACAGCCTTTGCGCCAGCCGCTGTCCCGCTGCGTCGTCAAGATTGATCACAGCGTCGGTCAGCGTGGGCCAGTCGAACAGGATCGCCTTGGCCGCCTCGTAGCGCTCCATCGTGCCGTGGTAGTCAAGGTGGTCGCGCGTCAAATTGGTGAAGAGCGCCACGTCGAATTTCATGCCGTTGACGCGGCCCTGGTCGAGACCGATCGAGGACACCTCGATCGCCAGCGCGCGCGCGCCTTCATGCGCGAAGCGCCGCACCGCACGCTGCAGCGTGATCGCGTCGGGCGTCGTCAGCGTCGCGTCCGCCTGCAGTTCGCCTGGAAAACCGCTGCCAACGGTCCCGACGACCGCACATCGAGTCCCGGCCAGTGTCAGCAGTTGCGCGATCCACTGACTGCACGATGTCTTGCCGTTGGTCCCGGTCACGCCAATGCTGAGCATGCCTTCGCTCGGCAACGCGTAGAAACGTGCCGCGAGCTGCCCCACGATTCGACGCAGATTGGTCACCGGCAGAACCGGGACGCCAACGTCGCTTTGCTGCCAGCCCTCGGCCTCGACAACGATCGCAGCCGCACCGCGCGCCACTGCCGCTCCAATGAACAATCGCCCGTCGGCGCTCTTGCCCGGGATCGCGCCGGGCAAAGCGATAAACACATCACCCGGTGCGACGTGGCGGCTGTCGAGCTGCAGGTCGCGTGCTGGCATGGGCTGCGTGTGTGTGCGCAGCCACGCCAGGATCTCCATCGCGGCGGCGTGTGGTCCCGTCATAGCGATTCCGGCACGAGCTGCGCCGGCAGAGTCGGCACAGAAATGGGCCCGTCCGGCGGCACCTGCAGCGTGCGCAATGTCGCGGCGGTGACCTGCGCAAACACCGGCGCGGCGACCTGGCCACCGTAGTACGCGGCGCCGCTCGGTTCATCGATCATCACCGCGACGACGATGCGCGGATCGGACACGGGCGCAAAGCCGGAAAACGAGGCGATGTAGGCGTTCGTGTAATGCCCGTTGAGCAATTTGCGCGCGGTACCGGTCTTGCCGGCCGTGCGATAGCCAGCGATACGCGCGGCCGGCGCGGTACCCCGATCGCCGACGGCCATTTCGAGCATGTTGCGCATCGCGCGCGCGGTTTGCGGTTTCAGCACCTGCACACCGGCCACCGGTCCACCGACCTTCAGCAGCGACAGCGGCACAACGTCGCCATCACGCGCGAACACGGTGTAAGCCCGTGCGAGTTGCAGCAGCGAAACCGACACACCGTAGCCGTAGGCAATCGTCGCCTGCTCGATCGGCCTCCAGGCCTTATAGGGACGCAGGCGACCCGCCACCGCACCTTGGAAACCGATCCGCGGCGGCTGGCCGAAGCCGACACCCGTGTAGGTGTCCCACAGCTGCTGGGCCGGCAGATCGAGCGCAATTTTCGCGGTGCCGACATTGCTCGACTTGGCAACAACTTCCTCGACGGACAGCACACCGTGCGGATGCGCATCGCCGATGGTGCGATTGCCGATCGTCATCTTGCCCGGCGCGGTGTTGATGCGCATCTGCGGGGTAATCCGTCCAGCATCCAGCGCGGCGGCAACCGAGAACGGCTTCAGCGTCGAGCCTGGCTCGAATGTGTCGGTCACTACCCGATTGCGCAGCGCCTCCATGCTCCACGAGCCGCGCGCGTTGGGATCGAAGCTGGGCCAGCTCGCCAGCGCGAGCACTTCACCGGTCTTCACATCGAGAACGACGATGGAACCGGCCTTCGCGCGATTGGCATCGATCGCGGAGCTCAGCGCAGAATGAGCGAGGTACTGAATGCGGTTATCGATCGACAGTGTGACTTCGCGGCCATCGACGGGATCGAGCAGCCAGGCGTCTTCGACGATGCGACCCATCCGATCCTTGATCACACGCCGGTGACCGGTGCGGCCGGCGAGCGTGGAGTCGAAAGCGAGCTCGATTCCCTCCTGCCCGCGATCCTCGACATTGGTGAATCCGGTCAAATGGGCGACGGCGCTGCTTTCCGGATAGTGGCGCTTGAATTCGCGCGTCTGGTGGATGCCGTCGAGGTTCAGGCGCTCGATTTTCTTCGCCACATCGAGGTCGACCTGCCGTCGCAGGTAGACGAATTTGCGATCGTCATTTGCCAGGCGGCGGCGCAGCTCGGTCGCCGGCATCTGCAACAGCTGCGCGAGCTGCGCGAGCTGCTGCGAGGTTGCATCGACGTCATCCGGAATAGCCCAGATTGCTTTCGCCGGCACCGAGGCTGCGAGCACGACCCCGTTGCGGTCAACGACCTTGCCGCGCGTTGCGGGTACATCCAGCGTGCGTGCGTAACGCACCTCGCCCTGGTGCTGGAAATATCCGGTCGCAACGCCGCCCTGCAGGAATACGGCGCGACCGGCAAGGGCGACGAAGCCGCAGAACAACACGAACAGCAGCAGCTTCGAGCGCCACGCCGGAAGCTTGACTACCAGCAACGGATTTGAGTTGAACGCAACGCGATCCCCGCCTCTGCCGCGCGGCGCGCTCGGCGGACGTCGTCCGCTGATGGCGCCGGATCGAACTGCCGCCGGCTGTTTCACTTCGCGCCCTCAATGCGCGCGACCGGTGCCGGCAAGAACACGGTGCGGCTGCTGTCAACCGGGCGCAGACCGAATTGACGCGCTGCTGATTCCACGCTGGCCGGCTTCGATGCGCGCCCAAGCTCGACGCGCAGGCGATTTCCTTCTGCCTCGAGCTGCTGCGCTAATTGCTGCGCGCGCTCGAGTTCAACAAAAAGTCCACGCGCGCGATGCTGTGAGGTGATGAGCGCAAGGCTGCAAGCCACCAGCGCAGCCACCATGGTCAGGATGATCCAAACGCTTGGCGCCCGTTGCGTCACGCGGGAACCTCGTTCTTCAGCGCTATGTCAGTGCGCTCGGCGATCCGCAATACGGCGCTGCGCGAGCGCGGATTTGCTGCGATCTCGGATGCGCTTGGCCGCACCTTGCCCAGCGCGCGCAGCGTTGCTCGCGGCAGCTGCGCAGCACGCAGCGGCAATCTATGCGCGCCCGTGCCGAGATGACGCTCGGGGTGCGCATGCTGATCGATGAACCGCTTGACGATCCGGTCCTCGAGCGAATGAAAGCTGATCACCACCAGGCGACCGCCCATGTTCAACACGGCAAGGATCTGCGGAAGCACTAGCGCCAGTTCCTCAAGCTCTTGATTGAGGTGAATCCGTAAAGCCTGAAAAGTTCGCGTGGCCGGATGCTGGCCGGCATCTTTGCGACTCTTGGCCGGGATCGCGTCTGCCACGACAGCGGCAAGGTCGGCGGTCGTAGCGAGCGGCCGCCCCAGGCGCTGTTCATCCGGGCGGCAAGCCACAATCGCCTTTGCAATCGATGCAGCAAACCGTTCTTCCCCATAGTCCCGAATGACTCGCGTCAGCTCTTCAACAGTTGTCGAGGCCAGCCACTGCGCAAGCGTTTGCCCCTGCGTGGTGTCCATGCGCATGTCGAGCGGACCTGCCTGTCGCCACGAGAAACCGCGCGCCGCCTCGTCGATCTGCGGTGACGACACGCCCAGGTCCAGCAGCGCTCCGTCCACCTTCGCAATGCCCAGCGCCGCAAGCGTGCCTTGCAAGCGTGAGAAAGCGGTGTGCACAAAGTGAAATCGCGAGTCGTCGATCGTCACTGCGCTGGCAGCGGCCTGCGGATCGCGATCGAACGCAATGACTCGGCCCTTTGGCGAAAGGTGCTGCAGCAGTTGTCGCGTGTGTCCGCCCCGGCCGAAAGTCGCGTCGACGTAGATTCCGTCCGGCGTCGTGACCAGGCAGTCGACGGCAGTTGCGGCGAGAACGGTTTGGTGCTGCAAGGGAAACGACTGCTACGAGACCGACCGAAGTCACCATCAGAACGTGAACCCGGCCGCCGCCTCGAGGCCGGTGGCGAGCTGAGTCTGTTCCGTCGAGGCATGGCGGGCGGCGTCCCAGAGCTCAAAATGCTCCCCCATGCCAAGAAGCATGGTGTCGCGCTCAAGCCCGGCGGCCGTGCGCAACTCGGATGGAATCAGCAGCCGGCCGGCCGAATCGAGCTCGAGATCGATCGCGCTGCCTAACAGCAGGCGCTGCAAAGCTCGGGCGGCGTACGGCAGTCGTGCGATTTCCTCGCGCTTGGATTCCCAGCGTGGACGCGGGTAGACGAGAAGGCAGCCGTCAGGATGGCGCGTCAAGGTCAAGCGCGCATCGCACAGCGCCTGTAACGCATCGCGATGCCTTGTGGGCATTGAAATCCTGCCCTTGACGTCAAGCGTCAACTGCGACGCGCCTTGAAACACGATTCCCCGTCTCCGCTGGAAGTGTGTCAGGTAGTTCCTTCACTGGTAAGCCGTTCCAGCGAAGCGACCACTAACTGATCCACTGTCTCCCACTTTCTTCCACTTCGCACTGTAGCGAAGCGGTTCGGGCGGGTCAAGCATCCAGACGGAGATTTCTCAATCGCGACAAGGACTTAGGGCATGGTGCTCATATGAAACCACAGAAAAAGTGCTACTGAATGAAAGAGATATAGCAATCAGTGAAAGTGGTTTCTTAGAAGATCGCGGCCGGTCCGCGGACAAGACTGTAAGAGGCAGCTGCAAAGCCCGCCTGTACGCCGGATTCTGTGCAACGCGCAGCAATACCGCGCGCTGTGGCGATCATTCCTCTAGGCCGTTGCTTGCGCATCGGCTCGAGCCACCTACCCACAGCCTCTCCGAGCAGGATCGCAGGCTGCCTATTTGGTGTTGCTCCGCGTAGAGATTGCCCGTTTCACCCGAACTGAATCGGCTCGTCTCTGTTGCTCTGATCCTCACCTCACGGTGGGCAGGTGTTACCTGCTACGCCGCTCTGTGGAGTCCGGACGTTCCTCCCGCACGAGATGCGTGCCGGCGATCGCCCAGCGGGCTTTGCAGACTCGAATGTAGGGGCGACGACGGCTTGTCGCAAGTCGTCAGCGTCGCAAGTCGAACACACCTCGGCCGTCTGTTCCCTTGAGCGCTGCTGCGATTCGGGCGCGCGCCTGAATGAACGGCGAGTGTTTGGCCTCCGCACCGAGGAATACATCCAGATCCCCGACCTCGCGCTGCAGACGTGGAACAAGCTCCAGGAAGAGATCGGTCACCTCGGGATCAAACTGCACTCCCCGCAGTGACCGGATCTCCTGCACCGCTTCAGCAATCGGCCATGCATGCTTGTAGGGCCGCACGTGAGTCAGCGCATCGAAGACGTCGACGATCGCGGTAATGCGCGCGGCCACGGGAATCGCGGTACCGGCCAGTCCGTACGGATAGCCACGCCCGTTCCACCACTCGTGGTGGTGCCGCGCGATCTCCTCCGCGATATGCATCTGCGGGATGTTGCTTCGAGCAAGAATCTCCGCGCCGGCGAGCGTGTGATGCTGCATGATCTTGCGTTCGCCGTCAGTTAGACGCCCGGGCTTGAGCAGGATCGAATCCGGTACGGCAAGCTTGCCGATGTCGTGCATGCGCGCGGCCAGGTCGATCATGAAGCACACGTCTTCCTCGAGCCCGTATTCCTTGCCGAGAATCGACGCAAAGCGACCCACGCGATAGCAGTGCTCGCCAGTTGTATCGTCATGCAGTTCAGCGGCGACCGACTGCTGTTCGAGCATGGCGATCCGCGATTTCATCAGCTCGCGCTCGCCAAGCTGGATGCGCAGGTCGCCCAGATGCTTGTTCAGGTTCGCGTCCGCCGTGGCGTTGTCCGCAACGCTGATATAGGTCTGCTCGACCTGTTGCAGATGCCGTTGGTGGTGCATCAGCACCTGCTGCTGCTTCGCGTCCTGGTTGAGCTTCAGCAATTCGTGCAGATAGATCAGCGCCACGTCGGGCTGGCCGGCAACTTCGTACCCTTTGACGGCAGCCGACATCGCATCGCGCAGGAAACCACGCACCGAGCTACGCGCTTTTTCGAGCGAACGCTTCAGGCGCGTTAGCCCGACGTCAGTCGTACCCGCCTGGACCTCGGTCAAGCCCTCCGCAACCGCGGCTGCCAATTCGGCGCGTTCCAGACCCGACTTGGCAGCAAAATCTTTCGCCAGTTCACAGCGCTTCTTCGCGCCCTCGATATCGCCGGTTTCGAGCAGCAATTGTGCGAAGTGGTTCTCCGCCAGAACCCGGTACATGCACTCGGTCGGGCTTGACGGGCTGGCAAATACCTCCACCGCTTGGCGCACTGCGCGCAGACCGCGACGCAGGTCCTGGATATTGAGGCTGGCGTAAGCGACATTACTGAGCGCTTGGCCCTTGACTAACCTCAACGCCGTTTCGTCACCGGCAATCGCAATCGAGCGCTCATAGCAACGGATCGCGTCCGCGTAGTGCGCTGCATACTGAAGCGCGAGGCCGAGGTTATTCCATAGGCCAGTCTCACCAAGACGGTCGCCCAAGTCGCGCGCAAGATCGAGCGCCTCGGCGAAACTCTCGGTCGCGACCGGCAGGTTGCCGGTTTCCATTTGCAAGACGCCGCTGAACGTCAGCGCCTTGCGCTGAAGCGCCTTGTCGCCAACGAGGCGTGCCGCGGCCACAGCGTCCGTCGCCGGGCCCACGCCCTGCTGCGCCTGTGCGCTGACATAGGCGTAGTGAACCAAGAGCAGCAGGCATTCAACGCCGGCCGCATTCATCAGCCTCGGCGGCACCGCGCGGATCGCTTCGTACGCCACCCGGACGACATCCGGAGCCTCCGGAGTCGGGGAAGACAGCGTCTCCTTCAGGCGCGCCAGCATGCTCTCAAAAAAGGCGCGCGCATCCTGTGGAGAATCCGGTGGAGGTTCGCTCACGCCGGACCTGGCAGCGAACGGAATGCCCATGTCCATGCGCGTTACGTTATCAGATACCCTGAACGCGCGATAGCCGGAGTTTGGTACCAAGTATGGATTAATCCGCGTCTTCTGGAGACTATCGGCTCCGTAGGCGAGTGACTTCCGGATTCCGGGGCGTCGCCAAGCTAGGTGAGATCCCAACTTTGGAGGACGTCATGGAAACTCTGGTTCAAGAAGTCAAAGCGGAAGAGCAAGTTGTCGAGTTGAGTCTGACTGAACTGGCACAGGTTGGCGGCGGCATGGGCTCTGCTAGCTTGGTCTGACGCGCAAGCAAATTCTTCAGAACCGGGGCCTCGTGCCCCGGTTTTCTTTTGTAGTTCAAGTATTTGCGCATGTCTTCTGGGCAGTGGGCGGCCAGTCCAAGCTCAATGGATCTCCCCTTCTTGCCGTCCGGCAATCCATTCCGCGCCAAGTACCTTGTTCCTTTGGCGAACCAGCTAGTCGTCGGCCCTAATAGCCTCAAAGTCGGAGCGCACAACCTCACTTCCGAGCAAAGATGACGCTTCGGGCGCTCAAGTTTCGCGGAACCGCCCTTTGTGCCGGTCAATGTCTGCCGCACGCGCAAGCCACTGGCGTCCTCCCGCACCAGCGCTGCTAAAGAACAGGCACTCGACCGGCGGCATGCCTGTTGAACCAGCGGCGGGCCGCCACCGCGAGCGTTCGCAACTCTGGCCCCTTTATGCAGGCCGAAAGTGACTCAACCCCAGCGTAGAGAGGTCGCGCGCCGGGAGCGCTCCTTCGCCATACCCAACTTCGTCGACTCCCATCCAGCAAACTCAGCTCGGTCCAGGGGTAAAGCCGTGCGCAGCGCCGCCGGCGGCAAATCCCGAGCAATTGGCTTCCATGCGTCGACAAGCCAGCAGCGGAGAGCTCGAGCCCCTTCGCACTGAACGCGCATGCATCGCTCGCTGCAATGCCGTCCATCAAGAACCCCAAAATGGCTGACGCCTGCCCGCGCGGGCGGCGCGACGGAGATCGGCCGGAGGACGAGACCGAATTCCCGGCGTTGCGAGTGCATGCAGGCGCGCGCGGCCTGCCTCTTCGCAGATGAATCGGCGAGAATCGCGGCACTCATGAGCAATACGGAAGAACCTGCGCCGCTGCGCCTGTTGGTAGTCGAGGACTCCGAACTCGATTTCGAGCTTGTGCTCGCCACATTGATCCGCGATCCGGTCCTGGCGGGGCGTGCGGTGCGCGCGCAGCGCGTCGAGGACGAAGGCGGCATGCGCGAGGCGTTCGCGCGCGGACCGATCGATGCGGTGATCACCGACCACAACATGCCGCGCTTTGACTCGTTTGCTGCACTCACCGTGGCCAAGGAAATCGACCACGATCTGCCGGTGCTCGTCGTTTCGGGCGAAATGTCGGAGGACCTCGCGGTCGCCGCACTCCACGCGGGCGCCGACGATTTCATTCTGAAAACGCGCCTGTTTCGGCTTGGATCAGCACTGAAGAAGAGCCTGGAGGCCGCCGCCGCGCGCCGCGAACGGCGCGCGCAGTCGCTGCGACTCCAGCAGCTGACCGCTCACCTCGAGAACGTCAGAGAAGAGGAACGGCGCACAATCGCACGCGAGATTCACGATGACATCGGTGCCACGCTGACCGCCTTGAAGTTCGAGCTCGCCAAGCTCGCGCGCGAGTTTGCGGGAGGCACCGCCAGCGCGCGCCTGCAGTCGATGCAGGATCTGATTGCGGACGCGGTCACTGCCAGCCATCGGATCCAGCATGACCTGCGTCCGCCGGTGCTCGATGCCGGACTGGTCGCTGCGCTCGACTGGCTGGTGAAGGGCTTCGGCGCGCGTGACGGCGTCCGAGTCCGCTTCGAGTCCAACCGTGAAGAAATCGATTTGCCAGTTACGCATGCCACGGCGCTGTATCGCGTCGCACAGGAGTCGCTGAACAACGTAGCCAGACACGCCGCCGCGAAGCAGGTCAACATCACACTGTTCGAGGCGCTGCAGGACGTGACGCTCGAGATCGCCGACGACGGCGCCGGATTTGATCCGCGTTTGCTTTCGGCCACGCCGGGATTCGGCCTGCGCGGCCTGATCGAACGTGCGCGCTCGCTTGGCGGGTGGGCCGAGATCGACAGTGCGCCCGGACGCGGCACGACCGTCATGTTCTGTGTGCCGCGCGGCCATAGCACCGCCCCTCGCTTGACGGATCCGCGCTGAAAATGGTGATCCGCGCAATCGTCGTCGATGATCACGCCATCGTCCGGCGCGGGATCGTGCAGATACTGTCGGAGCATCCGGACATCAAGGTGATTGCTGAAGCAGGCGATTACAGTGAACTACGCACCGCAATGCGTGTGCACCCTGAAATCGATCTGCTGGTGATGGACATCGGCCTGCCGGGCAAGAACGGGATCGACATCCTCAAGACGCTGCACGAGGAAATGCCGAAACTGCGCGTGCTGATCGTCAGCATGTATCCGGAGGACCAGTACGCCGTGCGCGCTTTCCGTGCCGGCGCCGCCGGCTATCTGAACAAGGCGAGTGCGCCAGAGAAACTGATCGAAGCCGTCAACCAGGTGATCGCGGGCCGCAAGTTCGTCACCCCCGAAATCGCGCACGCCCTGATCGAGAACCTGCACGCGCCGGACAGCAGTGCGCCACATGAAAAGCTGAGCGATCGCGAGTTCCAAACCCTCAAGCTGATCGCATCGGGCAAGCGCCTGTCCGATATCGCCGAAGCGCTCGCGCTCAGCCCGAAGACCGTCAGCGTCTATCGCGCCAGGATTCTCGAGAAAATGGGAATGAACAACAACGCCGAGCTGACGCATTACGCGATCAAGAACGGGCTGGTCGAGTAGCGGGCGCGCGGTTCGGCGGATCGAAAAGCGCAAGAACGGCATCCCGCGGCAGATCCGCGTTTGACTGCTACTGCGCCTGCTCGATCCGATTCTTCCCGGCCCGCTTGGCTCGATACATTGCCGCATCGGCGCGCTCGATCCATTGCTCGAGAGACTCGGTGGCGCGCCACTGCGCCACGCCGCCGGAAAACGTCAATGGGCACAGCCGGCCCTCGTACTCGAGCGTGCGCCGCGCCAGTTCGCGCTGCAGTCGCTCGGCCACGAGCAGTGCTTCGGCCAGCGCCGTCGACGGCAGCAGTACCCCGAACTCCTCGCCGCCGAGTCGCACCAGCAGGTCAGTGGGTCGCAGCGTGGCGTACAGGGTCTGCGCCAGATGAACCAGCGCGCGGTCGCCGCCGAGATGACCCAGCGAGTCGTTTACCTTCTTGAAATCATCGACGTCGATGAGCAGAAAGGAGATCTCTGAACCGTAGCGTCGGGCCCGCGCCGATTCGACCCTGAACGCCTCGTCCAGTCCGCGCCGGTTCAGCGCCTGCGTCAGCGGGTCCTTCTGGACCAGGTTCGCGACCTGCGTCAGTTCGCGCTCGAGTTCGCGCACGCGCGCCTCATAGGTTTCAACCTTGCGCCGCGCTTCGAGGAGTTCGTCGCGGGAAGACTGAATGCTGATGCGCATCACCTGGGTGTCGCTCAACAGGCCGCGAATCACACCCGAGAGTGTTTCGAAATCATTCGCCCCCTCGAGCCGGCTCTGATAGTCGCCGACCTGTTGATAGAACCTGCCGGTCGAATCCCCCATCGAACCGATACGCTCAATCAGCGTGGCGAGCATTTCCTTCAGCGCAACCTTGGCGTCCTGCAGGCTGCGGTGGGCATGGGTCTGCCGCTCAATGACCATCGCCAGCGTGTGCTCGGCGTTCGACAGGTCCTCGGCCGACAGCGGCCCTCCCAGCAGCGCACGGATCGGCTCCAGTTGCCCGGCGAGCCAGGTCTCCTCCGGCGTCAGGCTGCGCATGTTGTCGCACAGCAGGCCAAGCATGCGGGCCAGTGAGGCCCTGATCTTGTTCTGCTCGTCAACCCGGCGTTCAACCAAAGCGACGACGTCGATGAATCGCGGCACCAGCTTGCTGGCCTCGTCGCCCGTGACCTTCACATGCTGCTTCGCGTAGTCGCGCAATTTGGCCGCCGCCGGCGTGCCGTCGCCGCACGATTGCTGGAGCAGGCGCAACGCGCGCTGTGCAACCTGTTGCCAGGCGTCCGCCGCCGCACGCGCATCCTTCAGTTGATCCTCCGCCGCCGCGTCGACGTAGCGCGTCACTGCCGGGCGAACGGCAGACGTAACGACCGCCGCGACCGGCGTCTCGGTCGTGACTTCCGGCGGCCTGGCGATCACCAGTGCCGGGCCCCATGAATCAATCAGCTTGGTCAGTCGTTCAAGCGCTATGTCCGGCTTGTCCGCCGCCGCATCGATGACCCGCGTCACCGCATCGAGCTTGCGCGCGCGGGTCCAGTTCGGATGAAGCCCGTCGGCCTGCTTCAGGAGATTCAGCGCCGTCACCGGCCAGCTGCCTCCCACCGTTCCGCCACTGAGTTCGAGCGCTTGCGAGAGCGCGTCATGCACGGCATGCCAGTCATTGTCCTTCGCGCGCTGCAGGATAGCGCCGGCCTCCTGTGCCGAGACACGGCTCGTACGGACAAGGTCACGCAGCACATCGCGGATGACCAATGCCGGCGTGGCACCCGCCCGCCGACCGGTCGCTTCCTGGTAGGCGGCGGCAAAGGATTCGGGAGTCGGAATCTGCCGGCGCTCGGCCAGCAGCTTCAATGTGCGGCGTGCCGCGTCGGCTGCGTTGATCCCGGCCTGGGGCGCGTCACTGAGGTTCATGCGAGGCCTCCGATTGAACCGGCGATCACGCCTGGCGTGAGTCCGTCGTGCCTTTGCGCCGTGCCCATCGCCGCGTCGCTTTCGCTCTCAGCGCCGCTGGACGTGGCACGCCAATGCGATGGTGGCGGCGCACGCATCAATTTGACGAAATCGTCCGGCGTCAGCGCCTTGGCGAACAGCCAGCCTTGATGCAGTTCGCAGCCTTGTTCGAACAACCGTGTCATCTGCCCTTGCGACTCGACACCTTCGGCCACAACACGCAATCGCAGGCTGCGGCCCATCGCGATGATCGCAGCGACAATCGCTGCGTTGTCCTGACTCGATTCGAGATCGCGCACGAACGAGCGATCAATCTTCAGCGTGTCGATCGGCAGACGCTTCAGGTATGACAAGGACGAATAGCCCGTGCCGAAGTCATCGATCGAAATCGAAACGCCGATGTCCTTCAACGCCTGCAGCAGCGTGAGGGCGGAATCGAGGTTGCGCATCAGCACCGACTCCGTCAGCTCGAGCTCCAGCAGAGAAGGCGATAGCGCGGTCGCAGACAGCGCCGATTGGATCGGCGCGACCAGGCTGGCGCGTTGCAGGTGACGGCTCGACACGTTGACCGATACCGGCACGTCGCCCAGTCCGGCACTTTGCCATGCCAAGACCTGCCGGCACGCTTCGCCAATCGCCCATTCGGTGATCGGCACGATCAAACCGGTTTCCTCGGCCACCGTGATGAACTCCGCCGGCGGCACGAGCTGATCGTCGCGCTGCCAGCGCATCAACGCCTCGGCCCCCACGATGCGACCCGATGACACGTCGATCTTTGGCTGGTAATGCAACACCAGTTCCTGGCGCTCCAGCGCGCGATGCAAGGCGGTTTCGAGTCGCCAGCGGTCTGCGGTCGCCGTGTTCATCGCAGCGTCGAACTTCAGCCAGCCGTTGCGACCGTTGTCTTTGACCGCATACATGGCGATGTCGGCCTTGCGCACCAACGTCTCGACGTCATTGCCATCGCTTGGATAGACCGCGACGCCGATCGACGCTGTGGCAAAGACTTCCTGGCCGCCGCACGAGATCGGCGCGCGCAGCGTTTCCAGCAATCGCTGCGCCACCCGAGTAACAACCTCGCCATCGGTCAGGTCGGCAAGCAGTATCGTGAACTCATCACCGCCGAGCCGCGCGACACTGCCCGCGATGCCGCGCAACGTATCGGGAAGCACCGGCGCACCGTCTTCGACCCGCGCCACCGTGTCGGTCTCGCGCACCGTCAGATGCAGACGCTTCGCGACTTCGCGCAGCAGCTGATCGCCGACATGATGTCCCAGTGTGTCATTGATCTGCTTGAACCGATCGATATCGATGAACAGCACCGCCACCTGCGTGCCCTGCATGCGCGCGCGCTCCAGGCTGGCCGCGAACTGGTCTCGAAAGAAGCGCCGGTTCGGCAGCGCCGTGAGGCTGTCGTAGTTGGCAAGCTGGCGGATCTGATCCTCCGCCTGCTTGCGTTCGGTGATGTCCTGAAGCACGCCGTGCATCGCAATCGCGCGTTCCGCATCGTCGCGGCCGATCTCCGCCTCGATGTGCACGGTTCGAACCTGGCCGTTCGGCCGCACCAGGCGGCATTCGAATTGAACCTGAGTTCCACGCACCATCGCATCGCGCACCAGTGCTTCAACACGTGGCCGGTCATCGTCAAGCAGGCGTGTCCAGACAAACCAGTCGGCCAGACCCTCTTCCTGCCGCACCAGTCCCGAGATTGCAAAGCATTCTTCCGAGACTTTCACCCAGCGCTTCTCGATGTCCCATTCCCAGCTTCCCAATCGGGCGATCCGCTGGGCCTTGGTGAGCTTGGCCTGGCTCTCCGCCAGCGCATCGCGCATACGGGCCGAGCGCAGCATGTAGCGCAGGCGTTCCGACAAGAGCGTCCACTGGCTATTCGTCTTGACGAAGAAGTCGGTCGCGCCGACTTCGTAGGCACGCGCGATCGACATCTCGTCGTCCAGCCCGGTGAGCATCAGCACGGGCACATGTTCGCCTGCTGGCAGGCGGCGCAGGCGTTCGCAGGCGACAAATCCGTCTATATCGGGCATCAGCGCATCGAGCACCACCACATCGGGCACGTGAAGCGCAAACAACTCCAGTGCCTGGGCGCCACCCTCGGCTTCGATCACGCGCCAGTTGCGTTCGGCCAGCGCCGAGGCGGTCAACAGCCGTGCGACTGGATCGTCGTCGACGAGCAGCACGCAATCTCCGCCGCCGTTTGCGGCCGGTTGAGTCGGTTCGATATCTTCAAGCTTCATCGTGATTTGCATCTGACCGTGTTATCCGACCGTAATCCCGCAGCCCAGATCCTGGAGCGCGCGCAACACTCGTTCGAGTTCGCGTTGCACCTGTGGCCACTGTTCTTTGGCACGAGCCAGCTGCCCGCTGCGCGCCAGTGCCTCGACGTCGCCGCTTTGTCGCGCCAGTCCGACCGCACCGACATTGGCACTGGACGATTTCAAGGTGTGCGCGGCATGGCGCAGGCCGGCACCGTCGTCCAGTGCCAGTGCTGCGGTACCGTCAGCGACGAGCCGGGTGGCCGTCGTCTGGTAGGTCGCGATCAGCCGCTCAAGCAGGCGTGCCGCGCCACGGCTTTCCATCTGACGGATCCGCTCGATCACTGCCATGTCGAGCGCGTCTGCTCCTGCAGCGTCCGTTGCAACGGCCGCGGCAACTGGGCTTGCCGGCTGCGGCCTGTCTGCGGCGTGCTCCACACCGGCCTTCTCGGCGGAGTGCGAGGCGCGCGCGACGCGGGCCATGCCCCGATTGACCGCCCACCGCTGAACCAGGTCGAACAACTGTTGCTGCTTGAACGGCTTGGCGAGATAGTCGCTGAAACCGGCGGCGAGGCAGCGCTCGGCATCACCGGCCAGGGCGTTGGCGGTCAGCGCCACCACCGGAACATCGCGCGCGGTGGCAAAGGCGCGCGTCATATCGTCGCGCAATCGGCGCAGCGCCTCGAAGCCATCGACTTCCGGCATCTGACAGTCCATCAGCACCAGGTCGTAGCGGCGCAGGCTCAGGGCTTCCAGTGCTAGGCGTCCGTTCTCGGCGATATGTACGTCGCAGCCGATCTCCTCGAGCATCACGCGCGTGACTTCCTGATTGATCGGGTTGTCTTCGGCCAGCAGAACCGCCAGGCCGTTGAACCGCTGACCCGCGGCGCGCGCGGCATCCTCCGCCGGACGCGAACCGAGCACGGAGGCCAGCGCGTTGATCAATTCCTGTTGTCGCACCGGCTTGGCCAGATGCACCTCGATGCCGGCGGCGTGCGCAAGCCGCGTCTCTTCGCCGTCGGCCAGCGAGGTCAGCATTACAAGGCGCGTCCCCGCCAGTTGCGGGTCGCGCCGCAGCTCGGTTGCCAGCGTCAGCCCGTCCATCACCGGCATCTTCATATCGATGACAGCGACGTCGAACGCAGTCGCCGAGCGCGCGGCGGCGCGCAGCAGTTCCAGCGCCTGCGCCCCGTTCTCCGCGGTCGCCACCTGCATGCCGAAGGTCTGTAATTGGGCCTGCACGATGCTGCGATTGGTCGGGTTGTCCTCGGCCAGGATCACGCGCTTGCCTTGCAGCCGATCGGTTGGCAGCGGCACATTGATCGCGCTCGGGCTGCCGCTCGCCATCACGGTGTCGAAACGGAAAACCGATCCTTCGCCGACTTTGCTTTCGACATTGATCGATCCGCCCATCATCTCGACCAGCTGGCGGCTGATCGCCAGACCCAGTCCGGTTCCGCCATAGCGGCGCGACATGGTCTGGTCGGCCTGCATGAAGACGGCGAACAGCTTCGCCACTGCTTCGGGTCGCATGCCGATGCCGCTGTCGCGCACCTCGAAGTGAATGCGCTGCCGTGCACCGTCCGGTGACGCGGCCACGGTCACGACGACTTCGCCCTGCTCGGTGAACTTGATCGCATTGCCGACCAAATTCGTCAGTATCTGGCGCAGGCGCGTCGGGTCTCCGACCACGATGGCTGGCACCTCGGGCCTGATCCGGCAGGCGAGCTCGAGACGCTTTTCGTGCGCACGCGGCGCCAGTAGCTCGAACACGTCTTCGACCAGCGTGCGCAGGTTGAAGTCGACCCGCTCGAGTTCGAGTTTGCCGGCCTCGATCTTTGAGAAATCGAGGACATCGTTGATGATCTCGAGCAGCGATTCGCCGGAGCGATACACCGCCTCGGCGAAGCGGCGCTGCTTGGGACTCAGATGCGTTCCCAGCAACAGCTCGGTCATGCCCAGCACCCCGTTCATCGGCGTGCGGATCTCATGGCTCATGTTGGCGAGAAACTGCGACTTGGCACGGCTGGCTGACTCAGCGACCTCCTTGGCATCGCGCAGGGCCTGCTCGTGACTGAGTGCGGCGGTGATGTCCTGCAGGACGCACAGCCGCGCCACCCCGCCGCCACGATCGACGAATCGGATCACCTGCACTCGCGTCCAGACGATTTCGCCATCACGCCGCAGAAAACGGCGCTCGAACACCTGCGGTCCGTTGCTGCTATCGCCCAGCGATGCCGTGCGCGCTGCCAGCATCGCTTGAACATCGTCCGGGTGCGCCAACTTGACCGCGTCGACGCCCCTGATCTCGTCCGCGCTGTATCCGAGCAGCCGGGTGAACGCGGTATTGGTTCTCAGAATCCGAAACTCCGAGTCCTGGATAACACAGGCGACCGGCGATTCGTCGAACAGCGCACGGAAATGCTCTTCGCTGGCGCGCAGTTCGGCCTCGGCGCGCTTTCGTCCGGTGATTTCGTTTTCGATCACGACAAAGTTCGTCAGCACGCCGCCCGAGTTGAAAACCGGCTGGATCTCGGTCTCAACCCAATACGGCGCGCTGTCACTTGCATAGTTGAGGATTTCAATGCCGCGCACGCTGACTCCGGCGCGCATCGCCTCGTCAAGGCGCGCCGCAGCCACCGGGTCGGTGTCCGGCCCGCGCAGCAGCTCGTCCGCGCGTCGACCGATGATGTCTGCCAGCGCATAGCCGCTGGTCCGCGTGAAACTGGAGTTGACCCATTCGATTCGATGGGCCGGATCTGTTACCAGCACAAGGCTTGCGGTGTTCGCTGCGACCAGGGCCAGGCGGCGCGATTCATGCGCGCGCGATTGCAGCTCGCGTTCGGCGCGGTGCCGTTCGGCGATCCGCGCCAGCTCAGCGGCGATCGTCTCGAGCAGTTCATTGCCGGCCGGCGTCGTTTCGATTCGCTGCTCGCAGAAGAATTCGATGAACGCAGTGACATGACCCTGCGCTACCACTGGAACCACGATTCCGGTCTGCAGCCCAGCCGCCAGCGCGATCTCGCGTCGGTTCCATTCGGTGAGGACCGACAGATCGTCGACCCACTGCGGCCGGCCGGTGACATACGCACGCCCGATCAATTGGGTCGATGCGCGCGCCACCGGCAACCGACCCGTGGTCGCGACGAATTGTGCATAGCGCTGCTCGTCGCGTACGTACCAGAACGACCGCTGTTCGCCTGCCGCGTCGGCCTCGACCAGGATCGCGACCCGTCCGATCGGCCAGTCCAGGTAATCGCCAATCTCGTGCAGCGCGCGCTGCAGTGCTTCCTCGACGTCGCGCGTTTCGTTGGCCGATGCTGCCAGTCCGCGCAACAGCCGCATCAACGCGTACTGCCGCTGCAGCTCCAGACCGTTCTGCAGTTCGACGGCATGCGCCTCCTGCAGGTGTTTCGCGCGCGCCGTCACGGCCTCGGTCATCGCGTCATAGCTCGCGACCAGCGCGTCGAGCTCGGTACCGCGTCGTGGCGCTGCATGTCCTGCAAAGCGCCGCGAAAGCGTCCTGGCCCGTTCCGTCAGTTGCTCAATCGGTGTCAGCAGGTGCCGGCCCAGATACAGTCCGGCCGCGGCCGCAATAGCAAGCGCGGCAATCAACGCGACGAGGGCCGCGACGATCGAGCCTCCGGCCGCGCCGTGCGGGTTCGCGGCTCGCCCGGTGGCCAGTGCGAACCCCACCAACGCCGCAGCGATCGCGACCGAGGCCAGGGTGGCCGTTACCAGGCGCGCCAATGATGGTTCGCGCAACCAACGCAGAAGTCCGCGTCCCCTTCCCGATCGGCGTCGATGCGACGGTCTCGCTGCATCGTCGGCGGCGGACAGGGAGGAATCGGTGTTCGTTTGAGCCTTCATTTGCGGACGCAGGGAGATTGCCGACCGCAGGTCGCGCGGTCGGCACCTGTTCCTGAATTCGGCACACGGTGATGCAACTTGACCCATCCGTTCCGCGCGAAAAGAGGCGCCAGGACCCGTCTTTTCCACGTCTGCCGGGATTCGCCATCCGCTACCTTGGCGTCGCTGGCACAATCGCCCCGTGCGCGCGTTTCGATGCCAACTGGCCTTCAGGCGGTGTTTTGATCACCGCTGTGCGGTCGCCACCGCGATCGGTATCGCGAGTCCTCCGGCGTGGGCCGGCCCGGCTGCGGTCGAGCCATTGGCGCTGCTTGGCGCCGTCGGCGTCGGTGCGCTGATCGCGCTCGGTGCGGTCCTGGTGTTACAGCGCGCGCAGGGCCAGCGCGAACTCGGCACCCTGCGCCGCACGCTGGCCGCGTCGGCCGACTGGTGGTGGCGCACCGACACCGCCATCAAGGTGATCGAGGTCGGCCCCGGCCAGCGAGCGAATTCGGTCATCGACCCCCTGCGCCTGATCGGCCGCGCACCATGGGAGATTGACGAGCAGATCGAAGTGCCGCCGTCAATCGCGCAGGCGATCGAAGCACGCGCGCCCTTCTTCGATCAACTGCTCGATGTGCGCGTGAACGGCAAGCCGCATAGATTCGCGCTGAGCGGCACGCCACTTCAATCCGCGGCCGCGGGCTTTGGCGGCTACGTCGGTGTTGCGCGCGAGGTGACCGCCACGCTCGCAACGATGCGTGCGCCGAATCAGGAGCAGGCCGAGCTGATCACCCGCCTGCAGGCCGATGCAGCAGAACGCAGTCGCCAGTTCGAGTTCGCGGTCAAGGATCTCGACAGCTTTGCGCATTCGGTCTCGCACGATCTGCGCGCACCGCTGCGGGTGGTCGATGGCTTCGCCAATATCGTGCTGGAGGACTACGGCAAGCGCCTCGACGATCTGGGACGCGAACACGTGCGGCGGATCATCGCCGCCGGCAGCCGCATGAACTCGATGATCGACACGCTGCTCGAGATGTCACGCACGACCAGTCGCGAGCTGGAGCGCGAGCGCGTCGACCTGTCGCAACTGGCGCGCGGCTTGTTTGAAGAGCTTGCAGCGCAGCGCGATGTGCGCGAGGGCCCCCGCAACGTCGCCGTGGTGATCGCCGACGGGCTGGTCGTCGAAGGCGACCACACGCTGCTGAGGCTCGTACTGCAGAACCTGTTATCCAACGCCGAGAAGTTCACCGGCAGGACGCCGGCGGCGCGAATCGAATTCGGCGCGGTCGATACCCAGGGTCGGCGCGCCTTCTTCGTGCGTGACAACGGCGCCGGATTCGACATGCGTTTTGCCGACAAGATCTTCGGCTTGTTCCAGCGTTTCCATTCGCAGAACGAATTTCCTGGCACCGGCGTCGGACTGGCCACGGTGCAGCGGATCGTACGCAAGCACGGCGGAAGAATCTGGGCGGAATCGGAGCCCGGCAAAGGCGCGACGTTTTACTTCACGCTGTGGGAGCAGAAGTAACGGTCTGCGCAGCGTTTGCTTTGCTATGCAACGCACCGACGCTCGGGCCGCGTGGCCGTTACTTTCTTTGCTTCGCCAAAGAGAGAAGGTTGCCGCCAGGCAATCCCCGGCACGCAGAAGACAGCACAGAGCGCGATCTTGCCCATGGCGATGAGCAAATCCACTGTCCGTTCATCCCAACTTCCAATCCGACCCGCACTTCGAACATTTCACCCGCATCCAGTGCGGTCGCCCTGCCTCGGGTGGATCGTCGACGGCTTCGGCTTCTGCTGACAGCACCGTGAATTTGCCCCACGCGTGACATGACGGGCACTCCGCGCCGCTGGCGAACTGCTCGGCGCGCGACAGCAACACCGTGAAGCGCTTCCATGCGACAAACATGCCAGTGCCGGCGGCTGCGGCAATCACAACGACGAAAAAGTAGAAGACCGGCGAGCGGCGGGCGAAGTCGAGCACCTCGATCCCGGACAACAGCATGATCAGGCCGAAGAACGCAGCGACCAGGTAGACATGGCTCTCGATCAGCTGGCGCTCGTACCAGCGCCGGAAGCCGAGCCGGCGGATATCGTTTGCGACCTTCATCGGCGATCGGCCGGCCGACCGCGGTCAGCGCGGCACCGAGTTCAGCCGATTGGCCGCATCGACCATGGTGGAGGCGAGCTCTTCAACGTCGCGGCCTTCGGCCCGCGCCTGTGCCCGCAGCACATCGAGCGCATGCGCGTAGTCAAGACGCAGACGCTCCATCAGGATGCCGACGGCCACGCTCTGATCGCGCAGCGTGGGTGCGCCCGTCGGCAACGCCGCAGGCGCGTGAGGTGTCGGCGGCGCTGTGGGGCGTTCTTCGAGTCGCAGCAACGCCGCATTCACCGCGGGCACGATCTGGTTGACGTCGAGCGGTTTGACCAGGTAGCCAAGCGCGCCCAGCCGCATCGCTTCCTCGATGATGTCGCGGTCGCCGAACGCGGAAAGAAAGATGAATCCGGTGCTGGTATTGGCGGCCAGATAACGCGCCACATCCATGCCCGACTTGCCCTGCATCCGCATATCGAGAATCGCCAGGCGCGGCTTGTGCCTGCGCGCGAGCAGGATCGCATCATCGCCGTTGTCGGCTTCGATCACGTCGAACCCGGATTGCTTCAGGCCCGCCACCACCGTGGCCAGAACGAGGCGGTCGTCGTCAACGACGAGGATCAGCGGTTTGACTTCCATACGCGCATTATGGATGCGATGCCGGCCTCACGCCGGTTCCTCGCGGATGGCCGGCGTACTCAGCACGAGGCGCGAGATCACGATCGGTCCCAGTTGCTCGATCGACAGCCGCGCACCACGCCGCGGCAGCAGCGCCTTCACCAGGCCGAGCCCCGATACGCCCGAGGTGATGCGTGCCAGATCGAAGCCTTCGGCCAGATGGCCGCTGTTTTCAATGCGAAGTTCAATCCCGTCCGCACGCGGCAGCAGGCGCACCGCGATGCCCTGGTCACGACTGGTGCGGTATTTGATCGCATTGGTTCCGAGCTCATTGATCACCAGCGCCAGCGGCACCGCCTCATGCTCGGGCAGGCCCCAGCGCCACAGCACCGGCGCAGGCGATTCGAAGTTCACCGCGGCACCGAACATACCGCCGAGATTGCTGAAGATTCCCTGCACCACGCCCAGCATCGGCAGCGTTCCCGTCGCGCGCAGCTGCAATCCATGCACTTGGGCGATCGCCTGGATCTGGCCGGCAATCTCGTTGAGGGTCTCGGCCAGCTCCGGCTTGGCATTCGCCTGATGCTGCAGCAGGCCGGCAACTCCCTGAAGGTTGTTCTTGATGCGGTGATGGACCTCGCGCACCAGCAGGTCGCGCTGCTTGACCGCTTCATCGAGCCGTTTCGCTTCCGCCGCCATCCGCAATGTAATGTCCTCGGCGATGCCGAACACGCGGATCGAACCGTCGAACATCCGCACCGGGCTCAACCGCACATGCAGCGTGCGCGTGCCCTGCGCAGGATGGTCGACGCGCAGCGTGACCTCGGCACGGCGCCCGCGCCGCATCGACGCGATCAGGTGCGGCAGGCGCCGGGTCAGTTCAGGCACATCGGCCGGCTGAACGTGCTGGTAGAAGTTGCGCACGTCATCCAGCGCCTCGGCTGCCGGCGCTCCAACCAGCGCGGTGTAGCGCGGACTGACGTACAGCACGCGCGCGAAGTCGTCGGTCGCGATGAACACCATCTGGTCGATGTTCTCGGCCAGTTGCCGGAAACGCGCGTCGGTCTCGCGCAGCGCCGCTTCGGCGCGCACGGTATCGGTCAGATCGTCGATGATCGACATCACGTACTGTGCACGCTGTCCCGGCGCACGGCCCTCAACGTCGTCCGCGCCGTCCTCGTACAGGGGCATCACGCGCTGGTGCACGGTCAGCGTGCGACCATCGGCGCGCGGCAGAACGTCGCGCGCACGATCGATCAGGTGATCGCCGTCCAATGCCGCGCGGTCGAGCTGCGCGAAGTTTTCTGCCAGCGCAGCGCCGTACAGATCGTGCCACGTGCGGCCGATCACGCTGTCGCGCGAAAGACCGGTGATCGCCTCGCCGGCACGATTAAGACTGATGAAGCGGCCGCTGTCAGCCTCGCGCACCGATACCAGCACCGGAAGGCTTTCGACGATCAGGTCCAGATAGTTGCGCACGCGCCGCAATTCATCCTCGGACCGCTTGCGTGCGTCGACATTCATCAGCGCAACAATCATTCCGCGCTCCGGCGCGCCGGTGTCGAGCAGGCGCACATTGCCGGCGCCCCAGAACGTGGAACCGTCGGCTCGCTTCAGCTGCCGCTCGAAATTGACCTCACCGGCCGCAGCGGCCCGTGCGCGAGCGTCGTCCCATTCAGCAGCGTCGGCGAACAGCGCGCCGATGTTCAACTGCTTCAGTTCATCAATGCGATAGCCGAACATCTGCACCGTCGCGGCGTTGACCTTCACCAGCATGTCGTTGGCCGCGTAGGCCACACCGACCAGTGCGTTGTCGAAGATGCGCTGCAGTTCGGCCAGCGCGTCGCGCAGTTCGGCCTCCGAGCGCTTGCGTGCGTCGATATCGACGAACGCGAAGATGTAGCCGGCACCCTCCGTGCGTGTATCAACCGCGCGGCCCTGTACTGCGACCCAGCCGGGGCTGCCGCGGCGACGATACAGTCGCATCTCGAAGTCGCATGCGCCATGCTGATCGATTTCGCCGTAGTGCTCCGCCAGGCTCGACATCAGCAGGCTGTCGGCCGGATGGGCGAAGACATCGCCACCCCGAGTGAACTCACCGCGCTCGCAGCCGAGCATTTCTTCCATTGCCGCATTGGCGCGCACGGGTCGCCCGTCGCGCACGAACAACAGGCCCACCACCGCAGTGTCGAACAGCAACTGGGTTTCCGACGCCAGGGACTGGAGTTTTTCTTCCTGCCGGCGCCGCTCGCTGATGTCGAGGATGGATGCGATCTGCGCATCTCCTGGCCGCAGCGGATCGACCGCACGCAACGATACGAGTGCCCAGAAACTCTTGCCGTCGGCACGCCGCATGCGCGCCTCGAATGTCTGCGCCGCCTGCGGGTCGGCGATGCGCTGGCGCCAGTTTTCGCCCGGCGCGGGCGGGTCGGCAAACAGTTCGCCGAAGGCCATACCCACCGGGCCGGATGCGTCGCCGCCGAAGATCGCCGCCGACTGCGCGTTGCCACGCACGACACGGCCATCGGCCAGATGCAGTACCGCAGCCGCGGTCGTATCCAGCACCACGTTCAGTTCCAGCAGCGAGCGGCCCAGTGCCTCGCGCTGGTGCTTC
>Ga0209683_10000010_pt1 | contig 91157 bp, 79 predicted proteins | sample DOMMetBare2Fresh_FD_187474 | JGI IMG/M metagenome (GOLD analysis project Ga0209683, IMG submission 187474) | Wetland sediment microbial communities from St. Louis River estuary, USA, under dissolved organic matter induced mercury methylation -... | ecosystem: Environmental > Aquatic >... | reverse complement strand
CGATGTCAACGCGTTCCGTCAGCGCGCCGGCAACGGCCGTTATTACAGCCGGCCAACTGCGGCATTTGATCCACGACAATTTCAATTTGGCCTGAAACTCAGCTTCTAGTGGGACTTGAACCAATAGGTGGCCCCTGGGGCCATTTATTGGTTCAAACTCAAGAAAATGACGAGCTAGTCAATCTCACCACCATCGCTTGACCGCTGTTCAGCGTGTTACTGCGACTGACTCAACGATTACCACATCCAATGTCCTATCGGGTATCAGCCATTCCGGGGGTTGAGGGGAGACTGTTCAGCCTCAGTTTTGGCTACTTATCTTACCCCAGCCGAACATGTGTTCCAGGGTTCATGAATTACTAGAAATTGTCGTTCGGTTACAGATTTTCGCGCCATCGCAAAAGCAATTGCGAAAGACCACTAACGCTTTTGGCTGGATATCGTTTGCCTCTGCCAAGTGGCACAGACTTGGAAAACCAAGTGAACAGCGGAGGTGTTTCTTGCTATTGACACGCACTTGAATCAGGACTACATTTCGCATTGAACCTGGTCTCCTCTCGTTCTCATAAGGCTTCCCACCCCCGCGAGTCTTAAGTGCACGAGATTTTGCTAAACCTCATGACCGTTGGCGACTGAATTTCCGCCGCCAGAACTCTTCAACTCATCTGCATTAAGATAAAGTTGGCTTACGAGATTGAGCATTCTGCCTTGCTATTTCTTCCAGAATGCAGATTTTACGGGAGTAAACCAATGTCCACTCAACAGAAGAAAGTCCTTTGGCCAGGCTTGTGGATTGTCATCCTTGCGGCAACGGCGCTAGCGTTTGCCACGACCCGCAAACCCGGCTTGTTGTCAAAACTCAATGAGGCGCAGCCGCCAGGCGGTAGCGGTAAGTCTGCGGCCACAATTCCTTTGACGGTTGGAATTAAGGCGGAGCCGCAGAATCCGGCCGTTCAGGGGCCGGTGCAGAACGTTCGCTTTGCGCTCTACGATGTTGGTATTAAGCCGCAGCAGATTCGCGCGCAGAGGGGATTGGTGTCGGTCGCGCTAGAAGACCGCACAGGCAATAGCGCTGGCTTGGTGCTTGAACGTCAAAATGGAAATGATTGGGTGCCCGTTGGACAAATTCACCGTATCCCGAATCATGGTCGAGGGCGCGGTCAGTTTCTCTTGGTGCCTGGGCGCTATCGTGTTTATGACGCCAGTCAACAGGACCACCAGGCTGCACTCATCATCGAGCCGTAGTGCATCTCCTTAATCGACAGAACCTCAGCAAGTTTTACTCAGCGAAGGTGCAATGATGTCTCACAAAAGTTCCCACGCGCCCATATCTCTATTCTCCTTGTTTGTAGTGACCCTGCTGCTCCCATTGTCTGTGTTGGCACAGGCGCAGACCCAGTATGACAAAGGGACGCCACCGCAGCTCACGGCTGGAGTCTCCTCATTGGGCAGCTATGTCTCAGCGGACCTGGGCACAATCAACCTGAGTAATGGCGCGCTTAATTTCAAGATACCAATCGGCAGCGTTGGCGGCCGTGGCTTCCAGGTGCCATTGACCCTCAACTACAGCAGCAAGATTTGGTCGGCGACTACGGAAAGTGATAGGGATCTTCAAGGCGTCGACGTGCCTGTAACGTACGCCGACTATGATCGGGGTAGCGACTGGATGGATTACTTTGATCAGATCGGAGCGGGCTGGACGGTGGGCGCCGCCCCCATACTGATCAATAGAATTGTCCGCATTCAGAGGTGGACGAGTGGCCCCTGTGCCGGTGGCTACGCCTACAATCTGGCGAAGCTGACGCTAAAGCTGCCGGACCATGGCGAAGTTGAATTCCGGGACGATTATTATGATGGCGCTCCACTGTCAACAGCCGGCTGCGGTAGTGTTTGGCCGAGCCGCGGCGTTCGCTGGCATGCCACGGATGGTTCGGGCATGATCTTTGTCAATGACGTTGACAACGGAGTTGGTAACTATCCCGTTTCCAATCTCAGCGGGATAGTTATTACCGCCGATGGCATGCGCTACCGATTTGATGCCGGAGGCCGGTGCTCCTCCGTAACGGACCGCAACGGTAACAAGATTACGATCGGATATGTTGGAAGCAACGAAGTTGATTACACAGATCAACTGGGGCGAGTCACGACGATTAGGCAAAATATTGTCGATCCTCAGAACCCCTCGATTACCCTGGCACTGTTGGTTACTCTCCCGGGCTTTCCCGACTCTCAGGACCAAGTGAGCTATTACAAGGTCAAGCAGAGTGTCATGAACCAGCACTACCGCAGCGGCATCAATCCAACTTTGCCAGTCATCAACGGCGACTGGGACCCGCTGAGCTATGGTTACAGTTGGGGGCCATGCACCAAGCTGTTCTTCAAGTCGTATGGTCTCTATGCTCAGAGGATTGACGACCTCGAGGTGCTCAGTGAACTGATCTTGCCTGACAACCGTTCCTTGACCTTCGCTTACAATCAGTATGGAGAAGTGGCCGAGATTCAGCTGCCGACTGGCGGCAAGATCCAATACGACTATGCCTACAAGTCCGCCTTGCCCAGCGGTAACTCACCGGTCTGGCAGACAGGTACTAGCGGAGCCGCCGGAAAGGGAGGAGGAGGAGGCATCACAACCGATGTAAAGCAGATTGATCGGGCAGTGAGTGAGAGACGAACCTATCCGGATGGCACGAATCTCGAGGGCAAGTGGAGCTACATATATACAGCGTCGTCAACTCAGATCCAGGCAAGATCCAGCACCGACACCGTGCTGCTTGACCAGCGCCACTTCTTTCTTAGTAAAGGCAGTTACACGGAAGCCTATACGCCGGCTGGAAATCACGACGGTACATTCTACACGCTTTGGTCAACCGGAGTAGAGTGGCGCACCGAAACGCGCGACGCCGCCGGGGCGATTTTGTCCGCCAGCGAGCAGGACTGGACGCAACGTACCGGAGTGAGTTGGGGTGGTTACACGCAAGAGCAACCGTCAAACGATAATAGAGTAAACCAGACGCGCCGTTATCTCGATAACGGAAGTTTTGCCAAGACTGAAACCCTTTTCGACAACGTCAACTATCCGCGAGCGAACAATGTTAGCGAAGTCAAGGAGTATGACTACGATCAATCCTTGAAGCGGCGCACCACAACGACCTATCTCACAAGCAATATCGGCTACAACTATCAGACGGACGATGACATCCATTTGCTGGGACTGCCGCTGACGCATACCGTTTACGATGGAATCGGGACACAGATGGCGCAGACAGCAAACGAGTATGACGTGTACGCTGCCGACGGCAACCGCGGTTTACTAACGGATTACAATCTGGTCAGTCAGCATGATTCAGCCTATGGAGTGGCGAAAGTCACTCGTGGCAATGTGACCAGAGTTGAGCAATGGTTGAATACTCCAGCCAGTCTTCTCCATTCCTATCCTCGTTATGATGTGTTATGAAACATTGTCTCCGCCAAAGATCCAAAAGGCAACGTTTCCAGTATCAGTTATGCGGACGATTTTGGTGACGGGAGCAATCCAGGCAGCGGCCTGGGTAATCCTTCAACCCCGACCTATGCGCTGCCCACCTTGTTTACCAGTCCACCGCCGCTTCCGGGAGCGCCGGCGCATACTGCTCGCAGCCAGTATGATTACTCATCCGGCTTGCTCACAGGGTTCAAAGATCGCAACAATGTTGTCACCCAGACAATCTACAAAGACCCGGCTACTCAACTAGCTGATCCCTTCAACCGACCCCGGATGATCAAAGCGGCACTCGGAGTTTCCGGAGTTGAGAGACACACAGCGTTGTACTATGCGCAGTCAATACCGACGACAGTCTTTGGCGTAACACTGACGAATAACGACGTGCTTACGGCCATGGATCAGGTTGCCCTCAATGACGCCATATTGCGGTCATGGAGCCACACAGATGGTTTTGGGCGCACGATTGAAAGCTGGTCGAGAGATCCGCAGGGGGACGATAAGGTTGCGACAATCTACGACGGTTTGGGCCGGGCCTATAAACAGAGCAATCCTTTCCGGCCCTCATTAGGAGAGACAGCAATCTATACAACAACCAGTTTCGACTTGGCTGGTCGCATTACGTCAGTGATTACGCCTGACAACGCGGTGGTGACGACTTCGTACAGCGGCAACACGGTTACAGTCACAGACCAAGCTACCCCGGCAAAGGTCCGGCAGAGCATAACCGATGGTTTAGGAAGGCTGAGACAAGTCTACGAAGATCCCAACGGGCTCAACTATCTGACTAGCTACGACTATGATGCTTTAGATAATCTGTTAAGGGTAACGCAGGGCACTCAGCCGCCGCGAAGTTTTGTCTATGACTCGCTGAAACGCTTGAAATCCGCGTCAAATCCGGAGAGCGGCGTGGTTACTTACGACTACGACGATAACGGCAACCTGACGCGTAAGACTGATGCTCGCGGAATCTACATCGACTATGTCTACGACGCTCTGAATCGCAACACGACCGTCGATTATTCAGATACAACCACCATCAATCCAGACATTTCGCGGTTTTATGACGGCGCGGTCAACGGCATAGGGCGTTTTTGGTATTCTTATGCGGGAGGTAATTACTCCACTGGTAACACCGTAGATCACCGGGCGGTTGATAGTTACGACGCTCTCGGAGAACCTCTGACTCAGCGTCAGATCTTCAAAGCGAATGGAGTATGGAGTCCGACTTATCCGATGCAGCAGACCTATGACCTTGCTTGGCATGTTACGACCCAGACCTATCCTTCCGACCGAAAAGTCAATTACCAATATGATGTTGCGGGAAGGTTGAATGACAACGGGAGCCCGGCGTTAACTGGCAGCCTCGGAGATGGTGTAACGCGGACCCTTGCTTCAGCCATTAGTTACGACGCCGCTTCGAGGATGAAGGAAGAGAAGTATGGGGCCACGAATCCTCTTTATAACAAGCGCCACTACAATATTCGCGGTCAACTTTACGACATTCGGTTGAGCACGGTGGACTGGCAAACGGACGAGTGGAATTGGAATCGCGGCGCGGTCCTCAATTACTATGACAGCGGCTTCGTGCCGCGAAATCCCAACAGCGGCCCTGACAACAACGGGAATCTATTGCGTTCAGAGGTCTACATCCCCAATGACGATCAAATCAGCAGCTACAACTGGATGCGACAGAACTATACGTATGACTCGCTAAATCGGCTCAGCTCAGTGACGGAGTTGCAGAATGGATCGACTACGAGTTTCATGCAGGCTTACGATTATGATCGTTGGGGTAACCGCTCCATCAACGCCGGCTCGTCGGGCTCCGGTATCAACACGGTGCAGACGGTGGCCGACGCAAATTCCAACCGCCTGTACGCGCCAAGCGATCCTGGTCACACGTTGATTGACTATGACGCAGCGGGCAATCAGACGAAAGATTACTTGACCTGGAACGGCACGCGCACCTACGACGCCGAGAACCGAATGATTACGGCCAGCAACGGGGTCACAGACAAGTACACCTACGACGCTGATGGTAAACGCACCCGGCGCAAAGTCGGCAAGTTGGAAACCTGGTATGTGTACGGATTGGGCGGTGAGCTGGTGGCCGAGTATGCGCCGAACGCTCCGGCGACCACGCCGGACAAGGAATATGGCTATCGCAATGGTGAGTTGTTAGCGACGGCAGCGCCGGTCGATGTGGCGCTCGGCAAGACGGCAACGCAGTCAAGCACCTTCGTCAGTGGCAGTACCACATTTTCCGCCAGCCTGGCCATTGATGGGAACACGAACGGCACGTTCTGGGACGTTTCGAGCGCCACCACCAACTACGGCTATCAGAACTGGTGGCAGGTAGATCTCGGCAGCAGCCAATCGCTCAGCTCGATTCAAGTGTGGCCGCGTACTGATTGTTGTCCTGAGCACACGGCTAACTTCTACGTGATCGTCTCGGACAATGCTTTCACCTCAACCGACCTAACGACCACACTGAATCAAGCCGGTGTCTCGAGTTATTGGGTAACTGGAAACAACGCGACGGCCGTAACGGTCAGTGTGAACCGGATTGCTCGTTACGTGCGTGTGCAGCGCAACGATTCGCAGTATCTGGTCCTGGCGGAAGTGAAAGTCTGGCAGGCAACAGCAGACGTTGAGTGGCTGGTTACAGATCATCTCGGCACGCCGCGCATGATTGCCGACGCCAGCCGGAGTTTAGCGGGCATCAAACGCCACGACTATCTGCCCTTCGGTGAGGAACTCTTCGCCAACCAGGGCGGACGCACAACACTACAAGGCTACAGCGTAAATGACGGCATCCGCCAGAAGTTCACCCAAAAAGAACGGGATAATGAGACTGGACTCGACTTCAGCGAAGCTCGGTACTATGCGAGCACGCACGGAAGGTTCACTTCTCCAGATCCACTGCTATCTTCCGGAACGGTCGTGGATCCTCAGTCGTGGAATCGTTATTCATACGTCCTTAACAATCCTCTTAAGTTGATCGATCCGGATGGTCTCTATGTGTTTGACTCAAGTGTCAGTGAGGACCAGAGGAAGAAATTCAATGCAGCTTTGGCTCAAGCAAGGACAAACCTTCAGCAGATTGCAAAGACATACGGGGCCAACTCGAAAGAGTACAGTAAAGCGGAACGAGCCCTAAACGCATATGGAGCTGAGGGTGTAAAAAACGGTGTCACGATTTTCGCCAAACCGAGTCTTGGAACTGCTGGCGGGGAGACTGCGACTGAAGGCGTCAAAGGAAGGATAACGGCACAGAATCCAACCGGCCAGAATACTCATGTAACTTTTGCGGACGGGACTTTTGATTCGGCAAACTTTGACTCAGGGATTGGGCATGAAGGATCCCACGTAGCCGATGGCACAGATTGGGTAAAAAGCGGCTTTGCAAACAGCGCGAATCCAACCGAATATAGGTTTGAAGTTGACGGCTACATAGTGCAGAGCCTCCTGGCGGAAGCAGCTGCTCCAAACGGGAATGATTATGTCCGTTTGCCTTATTTTAAGGATCCGGGGATGAATCCCTATTTACCAGAACGTGTGAACATCTGGCAGTCAGGATGGAAAGGCGCCGACAGGGCGACGCTAGCAGCATTCAGAGGAAATGTTGACAACATTCTTGGCAGACCAGAGAAGGCCGGTGGTTATGGGCTGACGCCTACCAGCACGAAGAGAGCGTTTCTAAAGGGCAGCCGTTTCGCGAGGTAAGAAATGGTTAAGCTATTCTCAACCGCATTGGTCTTGTGCATCATGGCTTCCGGTTTTCACTTGCAACAGAAGAGACCTCGGAGGCAAACTGAAGTGCGCATCAGGACAGATCAACCAGGCGTGTACTTGACGTTTGAGCGCGTTGGGCAGGTCAAGGTGCCTGAGGTAGGAGAAGGTAATGAGAGAATCTGGCTGCGATTACACAACAACACTCGATGGCCAGTCATGCTGGACATGGGTGACGTGGAGTCGGAAGAATATGGTGACGCGCAGCTATTCTATGATGTGCTAAAGGGTGACGAAGTGATCATTCGTCGGCCTTGTCATGCCTGCACTCATAACCGGCTTGGCCCTGGGAAGTCATTAATCTTCAGCATACCGCGTGGATACCTTACAAAGGAGCGTTCAATCCGCGTTAAGTTTAGCTATGGCTGGGAGGATTGGAATGACGTGTCCGGAGGTCGAGAGGCGGCGCACTACGCTCTCTTTGGTGCGTCAAGTCTTCCGAAAAGCATGCAGCAGAGCACCCAATGACGCCGGATAGAACTTTATTCACAGTGGCTTTTTGAGGGGTGGAAATAGAGCCGCAAATGATGCAATGGCGGCAGTTGAGTAAGTTCTTGAGAAACTCTATAAAAAGGATAGAGAAACTAGATTCTAGAGTTGTTGATTGGCAAGGAGTTAGGGTGACGATTGGCGTGGCCTGCGGGTTGCTATCTTGTTCTATGAAAGGGGTTGTCAAGGAAAAAGCTTCGCCTGAGCAATCATTTCTTCGCAGCCAGCTCGCAAGTGACCCGGAGCGCCTCGAGGTTGGTGACCAAGTCATATCCTCACTCCACGCAATCGTTTTCTTTGCGTCACGGGCAGGTTGAACTGAAACGCGGTAGTGATCGCTAAGGCAACGTTGCCTAACACATATGTAAAGAGTCCGGCTGGGTCCGGCAGTCTGTTCCTGGTCTGCAGTCATGGCGTCGCTTGGCTCCTGAAACCTAACAAGCCAACAATCGCTGGTCACAAAATGTGCCAACCATGGTTCTATCTGAGACTTTTGCGCCTACAGCTTTTTCAGGTTAACCGAGGGGGCATAGGGTCTAGCTCAGGGACTTCACGCTCATGGAGAGCGGTGGCCACACAAGATAGGTTGATACTCACCCTCGAACCTTTCCGTTTCCGGAACTCCGCGACTGACTTCAGACCTTAAACTCTGCCGGCTACGGCTCGTGGCTCCCCCGATTATGTTGTCAGCTTCGTCAGCTTCTCAGGATCGAATCGTTCTCCTTTCTTCCACACCGCCAGGGTAATGGCGGCAATCTTGCGCGCCAGTGTGAGCCGGGCTAACTCTGGTCGCAGTCCTTTGGCCAGTAGTTGCTCGTAGTAGGGTTTGAACGGTTCCTTCAAGGTCCCGACTATGGCCGCACACTTGAATATTTTCTTGAGCCGGCGGTTATCGTTTTGGTTCAAGCCGCGCGTAGCCGCCGCTCGCCGACTCTTACGCAACTCTCCTCTTTTATCAAACCAATAGTCCGCGCTCGAGCGCGTCACCACCGCCAGACCACAGTAAGCCCAAAACTGCCGCTTGGTGCGAAACCGATGTGGCGTGTCCACCGTGGCGATAATCAAGGCCGCCCAGATCGGCCCTAACGTCGGCATTTGTCGCAGCACTTTCACTGCCTTCTGCTTTCGACTTCTGCCAGCAGTTGTTTCCGCGTGCTGGCCACCAATGGCTCCAGGCTTTCAAGTTCCTGGTAGAGACTCTCCGCGCGCCGGCGCACCCCACTCTCAGTCAGTTGGGCCAGCCACTTGGCCCTCTTTGTCTTTTGATAAACTTCTTCTCCGTCACAACTGAGCCCGCGCCCTCGATAGACATCCGCCTTATTGCCTTCTTCGAGCAAGCGAGTAAGCATCCACCACGCTAAAGATCCGAAATTTGCGCCCGGTGCCGGTTACATCATGCACAAAATCATTCGCCCACTGCTGGTTGGCCGCCGTCAACGGTGCCGGCTCCGGCACGCCGAGGCGCACTAATCGCTTCCGTTGTTTTCGTTTGACACTCAAGCCCGCCGCGCGATAAATCCGCCACGCCCGCTTATGATTCGCTCTCACGCCCTCGCGCTCCAGGAGTACCGCCAACCGCCGATAGCCATAACGCGGCTTCTCTTGAGCCAGCCGTACCAGGCAACTCCGCAACTCGTCGTCTCGTTTCTTACTGCGATAGCGAAACCGCTCCGCGCCACTCCGACCAGCTCGCAAGCTCTGCGTTGTCCCGCGCCATACGTCTCCATCAGAAACGTCGCCGCCGCGCGTAAGCTCACGAGCCCCACCCGTTTCTTGAGATCACCGCTTTCAGCATCTCTTTGTCCAGGCTTAAATCCGCCACCAGTTTCTTCAGCTGGCCGTTCTCGTCCTCCAACTGCCGCAGCCGCTGCTCCTCGCTCACGTTCATTCCCCCATACCTCGCTTTCCACGCATAGATCGTGTGCTTGGAGACTCCCAGTTCCCGCCCCAACTGCTCATAGGTCAGCCCAGCATCCGCTCGCTTCAAAGCCGCGATGATCTCTGCCTCGCTGTGTTTTCTCTTGCCCATCTCCTGCCCTCCTCCTTCTGTCCAAAATCATATATGATCTTCGGCCAGTCTTCGGGGTGCAGGTCATTAGTTCGCCGGCAGCCGGTTTTCGTAGATGATACGGAAGCGATTGAGCGCGTCCTTCCAGGCGTGGACCGGCATAGTCCACTTTTTCGCGATGTTGCGCAGCGCAAGGTAGAGCAGTTTGCTGACCGCCTCATCGTTGGGGAACGAGCCGCGCGCTTTCGTCACTTTGCGCAGTGACATGTTCGGCGACTCGATCGCGTTGGTCTTGTAAATTACCTTTTAAATCTCCGGCGGATACGCGAAGAACGGAATCACGCGCGTCCAGTTGCAGCGCCAGGACTTCGCAATCATGGGAAACTTCGCATCCCACTTCAGGCTAAACTCGGCCAGTCGTTGCTCGGCGTCGGTGTCGCTGGCTGCGGTATAAATCGTCTTCAGGTCGGCGGCCACCTCCTTGCGCTGTTTCCAGCCTACGTAGTTCAGCGAGTGCCGCACCAGATGCACGATACACAACTGCACTTCGGTCTGCGGGAAGACACTCTCAATGGCTTCGGGAAACCCTTTCGATTACGCGTTCTATACGGAACGAGGTCAGGGCACGGTCTATGTTTATGAGAAGGGCGTGAGCCGCGGGCAGGTGGGAACCTGGGTAGGAGGCGATCGCTTCCGGGTGGCGATTGAAGGGGGAGTGGTTAAGTATCGCAAGAACGGAACGCTGCTCTACACGAGCACCGTCACCCCTGTGTATCCGCGTGGTGGACACTTCTTTGTATTCCACCGGTAACTCCTTATGCAATGTTGTCATCTCCGGTAACCTGAGTGGGAGCAGTGGCCCGGAAATCAACTGGCTGGTGGTGGACCAGCTCGGTACGGCACGCATAGTGTTTGACCAGACAGGCAGCCTCGCAAATACGAAGCGACATGACTATCTGCCGTTCGGTGAGGAACTCTTCGCCAACCAGGGCGCACGCACAACATCACAAGGCTACAGCGCGAACGATGGCATCCGCCAGAAATTCACCCTCAAAGAACGCGATAATGAAACGGGACTCGATTACTTTCTCGCTCGATACTACTCATTAACGCAGGGGAGGTTCACCAGCATTGATCCCGCCCTGGACAGTGCAAAACCTCCTACGCCGCAAAGTTGGAATCGTTACGCTTATTGCCTTAACAATCCGCTGAGGTTCATCGACCCAACCGGTAAGCGATGGGCACAGCAATATAACGCAGACGATAAGAAGTGGTACTACGCATGGTTTGGGACGGATAAGGACTACGACGCGGCAATTGCGAGCAAAGAGTATCAGGCTGTTGACTTCGACGAAACCAAGTCGTACTCGTTCATTTTCCAAGAGCAGTCGGAACTCGACCACGGCGTGACACTTAACCCAGACGGTACTCTTTCGCACTTTAGTCAAGCGCATCCAGGGGCGGCGCCCGGCATCGACATGATGCAGAATCAGGCCTTCGATATTGGAATAGGTAATGCGATAGGTGGATTGGTTTCGAAAGTGCTCGGACGAGTGTTCGGCGCTTTGCTTGGCCGAACGGTTGGCGAAGCAGCGGATGCTGTAGCTGTAACTAATCCCGTTCCAGGCACACTTGCTCGGGTCATTCCGGGTAAGGGGCCGTTTCCGACATTGGGTCCTTCCGGTGCTAGTGATGTGTTTGTTACTGCGGCGGACGATATTGGCGGTATGAATGCTGCTCAACTTGCTCCGCGTTTGGCCATTAGGGAAAGCAATTCCTTTACAGTGATCGAATTTCAGACTCCCTCCGCTGGAGTAGCCTCCCCTATCAACCACGCGAATCCGGGGTTTGTGGGTTTTGGAAGAACAGCCGGAGGCGCAAGAGAGTTTGTCATACCGAACGGACCAATTCCGGCTAATGCAACAACAAGGATCGTCGAGTAATGAAACTTGAACCAGAAGAGACAGATCTGCAATGCGAATGGGAAATCGTCGATGGAAAAGTCGTTGGCAATGCGGTTTGCAACAGAATAGACCATCTCATTTCCCATTACCTCTTGAAAGTCGCGGGTGGGGGATGGGAGACTCTCTATCAAGATCCTTATGACAAGCGATACTGGGAATTAACCTATCCGCAAGGAGAAATGCATGGCGGCGGTCCTCCTCGGCTGAGGCATCTTCCGACTGCGGAAGCCAAAGCAAAGTACCACATCATCTGACGAACGCCCATTGGTCGACTGACATTGGTCGACTGACACTCTTTGACAAACTGGTGCGCGCGGACGCTGGCGCGGGGAGTAACTACACGTTCTTAACCCAAAAAGAACGAGACAATGAGACGGGGCTCGATTACTTCGGCGCAAGATATTACGGAAGCACTTGACCTGCCCCCGAAAACCGACCACTTGTTAGTACCACTTCAGCATCTTGAAACCTAGCCTATCCAATCGCCTGAGCCGGGGCCGAGAAAAACGTTTACAGGTCAAATACGCGCCCCGAATTTTTGGCCTTGGCCCTGAAATTGTCAAAATAGAATCCTAACTGGATTCTAAGGAGCGTTAGCTCCTTAACTACTCCCCAGCCGTAGCGAGGACGGCAGTCAAGGGCGGAGCGAGCTGCAGTTCAAGCTCGCGGAGTTCATCGCAGCGCGACTCTGCTGTTTGAGTCGCGCGTAGACCCCTGACGGCCGCCGCAGCGGAGGCTATGCCCTGGGCCAGAAACTCTGCCGGAGTCAGATACCCAAGGCTGCTATGTGGTCGCTCAGTGTTGTACTCCCGACGCCAAGCGCCGATCTGCTGGCGCGCGTGCCAGAGAGTGGCAAACCAACTGACGTTCAAACATTCATCGCGCAACCGCCCGTTGAGACTCTCGACCTTCGCATTCTGCACTGGCTTGCCGGGTTCGATGTGGCGCAAACTCAATCTTCTGGGCCACGCCCCACGCTAGAAAGTGCCGGCTCGTTTAACTCTGGTCCATTGTCCAATCGAATACTTTGCGCCTTGCCGCGCATCGCAATCACCTGGTCCAGCACGCGCGTCACGCGGCGCGAAGGAAACGAAGTGTCCACTTCCAACGCCAAACACTCGCGCGAGTAGCATCCATCACGCTAAAGATCCGAAATTTGCGCCCGGTGGCGGTTACATCATGGACGAAATCAATCGCCCACTGCTGATTGGCCGCCGTCAACGGTGCCGGCTCCGGCACACCGGGCTCCGGCACGCCGAGGCGCACTAATCGCTTCCGTTGTTTTCGTTTGACACTCAAGTGATCAGCGACAATTAGAGTTCCCGGCCGGAAAATCTAATTGACGCCGGACACTCAAGCCCGCCGCGCGATAAATCCGCCACACTCGCTTATGATTAACCTTCAGTCCTTCGCGTTCCAGCAAGACGACCAATCGCCGATAGCCATAACGCGGCTTCTCTTGAGCCAGCCGTACCAGTCAACTCCGCAACTCGTCGTCTCGTTTCTTACTGCGATAGCGAAAGCTGCTCCGCGCCACTCCGACCAGCCACGAGGCCGACGCTTTCAGCCGGGAACCATTCCCTATAGCCTGAAACAGGGTTAATTTCCTAATTTAGACCTGAGATCCAGATTCCGGTGCGTATTCCGGGGCATCGTGGGCACTCATTCCGGTCCATCGTGGGCAGCGATTCCGGAACCATCGTGGGCAGTGATTCCGGTTGATCGTGGGCACCTATTTCGGTGCCACATGAGCACTTAGAACGTCTGATGCTGGAGCAACTCCACACCGGGCAGACATCATGGCCTCCACTAAGTTTGAGGGAGGAAACCAACATCGATGTCAGCCCCGAGGGTCTCCATGCATCTGGTCAAAGAAGTCCTACGTTTAACGGCTGCGGGCCTCAGCCAACGGCAGATTGGCCGCAGTCTCCATTTGAGTCATGGCGTGGTCGGCAAGTATCAGGCAGCTGCCCAGCGTGCCGGTCTTAGCTGGCCTTTACCGGCAGAGCTGGACGATGCGACTCTAGCAGCCCGGTTCGGAACCAAGACCGACGACCGCTTCGTTACCCAGTCCAGCGCCCGCCGTGCTTCACCTGACTTTGCCTCTGTCCACGAACAACTGAAACTCAAGGGCGTAACGCGTCTCTTGCTCTGGGAAGAATATCGGGCCGCGCATCCGGACGATGGTTACGGCTACACCCAGTTCTGCTTTCATTACCAGGAGTGGCAGTCGCATCTCAAACTGGTGATGCGCCAGACGCATCGCGCCGGCGAGAAGCTCTTCATCGATTACGCTGGCCCCACGGTCCCAGTCATCAACGCCGTGACTGGCGAAGTACGGGAAGCGCAGATCTTCGTCGCCGTGCTCGGCGCTTCCAACTACACCTACGCCGAAGCGACCTGGACGCAGGGACTAGCCGACTGGATCGGCGCGCATACCCGCGCTTTCACTTTCTTTGGCGGCGTGCCCGAGTTGGTAGTGCCGGACAATCTGCTCAGCGCCGTCAGCAAAGCCTGTCGCTACGAGCCGCTGCTGAACACTTCCTACAATCAGATGTTGGCCCACTATGGCACCGCCGCGCTTCCGGCCCGTCCCTACAAGCCCAGAGATAAAGCCAAAGTGGAAGTAGCGGTGCAGGTAGTCGAGCGCTGGATCCTGGCGCGCTTGCGTCAGCAAACCTTCTTCTCGCTTTTTGACTTGAACCTGGCGATTCGCCAGTTGCTCATCGCCCTCAACCAGCGGCCTTTCAAGAAGCTGCCCGGCTCACGGCGCTCGCAGTTCGAGGCGCTGGACCAACCGGCATTACGCCCCTTACCCGACAAAGCTTACGAGTATGCCGAATGGCGTCGCGCCCGCGTGAGCCTGGACTATCACGTGGAAGTCGACAAGCACTACTACAGCGTGCCCCATTCACTATTGCGCCAACAGCTTGACGTGCGCTTGACCGAAAAGAGCATCGAACTCTTCCATCGTGGTCAGCGCGTGGCCGTCCATGTGCGCTCGCGGCGGCAGGGTTCGCATTCCACCAATGCCGAGCACATGCCCAAAGCGCATCGCGCCCATCTGGAATGGACTCCGGGACGATTGCTTAACTGGGCGGTCGACGTTGGGCCGCATACTCGTGACCTGGTCAAGCATTTGCTCTGGAACCGGCCGCATCCGGAGATGGGGTATCGCAGTTGTCTGGGTTTGCTCAACCTGGCCAAGCGCTTTGGCCGCGAGCGCCTGGAAGCCGCCTGTCAAAGAGCGTTGCAACTCGGCTCGCCCAACCGTCGCAGTGTGGTCTCGCTGCTGGAACAAGGACTGGATCAGTTGCCGTTGCCGGAAACCGCGCCCACCCAGCCGCTGCTGGTGCACGAGAATATTCGCGGCCCGGGTTATTACCAATGAGCACTTCTTCCGCGCAGATAGCCTCCGCTGCGGCGGCCGTCAAGGGTCAAGATGAACGCGCCGCAAAGACCAGCGGCGCGCCCTTGACTGCTGCCTCGCTCCGGCTCGGAGGTAGTTATGGGGAGCTGCCGCTCCCTTTTTCCCAAAAGCGAGGAAAAAGTTTGCGCCTATTTGCCCTACAAGCGATTTTCAGACCGGCGCGCGGTCATTGCTATACCCCAGCTTAGTCACCAAAGGACAAACGCTATGATCACCAAACTCAGTCGGAGTAGGAATGACTATTACTAATCACCCCCTCCACAGATCCGGACGAGCGCTGCTAACGCATCCGGCTCCTGCCTTAGGTAATGACGCCAAGTCGCCTGAGCGGATAAGGGTGATGCAGCGTGGGCGGTGGCAGCCAACGGTTAACCAGACGGTACATCTGCTCCCAGGTCAACCGCCGCGTCTGGCTGCGACGCCGCAGCGTCCAGTACCAGTGACGAACAACCTGAAAGCGAAACGAAGACAGCGAGTTCAAGTTCGAGGGCACACCGTAGTACCGATTGTGTCCCGCGACCACCGACCGCAGCCACTTACCGACTTCGGTCACTCGATGATGCATTCGTTTGCGAAGTTCCGTTTTGACTTCCTTGAGCTTGGCTCGTTTCCTCTTGCTCATCGTCCGCCGCAACACCGTGAACATCCCGTTGCTTCGCTTCTGCCCGCAGATGTGGGTGAAGCCAAGAAAGTTGAATGTCTCGGGCTTCCCTTGCCCGCGTCGCTTTCGATTATTCGCTGCGTGAAAGCCGAACTCGATAACGCGCGTTTTCTCGGGATGCAGTTTCAGTTTGAACTTGGCGAAGCGTTCCGCCAACTCCTTGTGGAACTGCTCGGCATCCGACTGGTGCTGAAAACCCACCACGAAGTCATCAGCCCAGCGAACGACGATAACGTCGCCTTTGGCTTTTGTCTTACGCCAGTGTTGCACCCAGAGGTCGAACACGTAGTGCAGGTAGATGTTAGCCAGCAAAGGCGAGGCACTGCCGCCCTGTGGTGTTCCTTCTTCACTGCACGACCACTGTCCTTGTTCCAGCACGCCCGCGTTCAGCCATTTGCGAATGAGCCGCACGACGCGCTGGTCAGCTACTCGGTGCTCGATGAACTTCACCAGCCATTCATGGTCCAAACCATCGAAGAACGAGCTAATGTCTCCATCCAGCACCCATTCCACCTTTCTCGTCAGCAACGCGGTGTACAAGGCGTCCAGCGCATGGTGCGGACTCTTGCCTGGCCGGTAGCCATACGAGAAGCCGAGAAAGTCAGTCTCGTAGATTCCATTCAACACCGTGACCGTCGCGCGTTGGGCAATCTTGTCTTCCAACGCCGTGACCCCGAGCGGCCGTTGCCGCCCGTCGTCTTTGGTGATGAATCTCCTGAGCACTGCCTTTGCTCGGTAAGCCCCGCACCGCAGCCGCGCGGAGAGGTCCGCAAGATTGCTCTCCAGATTCTCCCCGTACTGTCGCCACGTTTCCCCATCTATTCCCGGAGCCGCATCACGCTTCAGCCCGTAATAGGCTTCGCGCAAAGTGCCCAAGTTGTAGATGTGGTGCATGAGGCTGGTGAACTTCACCTTCCTATCTTTCACGGCTGCTTGCCGTATCCGCCCCAGCGCACTTTGCACGACTTCCCGGTCCAGTGCCCGGTTCGTGTTTTGCCGCGGCGGCTTCCCTTTGGCCAGACCCCTTCGCTCCACTCGCTCCGCCATCGGCGCTGCGACATCGTTCATCATCGCGCCAACTTTGTTCGCGGGCTTCGTCGCTACTACGGGTCTGTCCGACTTCCTGCGTCCGTTCATCATCGTCGTACGTCCTTAGACTTCTCGATGCGTCCCCAGCGTGCCGGCTGGGGTGGTCGCAGGATCTCCCGGTTCTCGCGCAGGTTGCTTCCGTGCATGCCTGGGGTCTCTGACCTCGCGGGATACCAACGCTCCTCGCCAATGCGGAACGTTGATTGTGGCCTTCCCCTTCTCCTTACAGGGTCGGCATCCCGAACTGAGTCTATTTCGCGGCTCAATACCCAGCCTGCACTTTCCCCTGTCAACGCTTCGCCGTCGCCCTTACGAGCGCCGCCGCATGACTCGGGGTCGTTACGGTTGGCTAGTCCTTTAACGTTTGAAACTTTCATTCAATACAACCTGCCGGTTTATCCCGGCGCACAAGGAGAAAGACCCATGTCAGCTACTATTGCTCCACCTCGTAGACCCGAAATTAAGACCCCATTGCCAGGGCCCAAAGGTCAAAAAATTATCGAGGCTGACGCGCAGTTTGTTAATCCATCCTACCCGCGCCCGTCGTTCAAGCTGGTTGCCGAAAGCGCGCAGGGTGTTTGGGTTGCAGATGTCGACGGCAATACGTTCCTCGACTGCAACGCCGGCGTAGCCGTCTGCTCGACCGGCCATTGCCACCCTGAAGTCGTACGCGCGATTCAGGATCAGGCGGCCAGACTTATTCACATGTGCGGCACCGATTACTACTATCAACTAATGCCGGACCTGGCCAAAAAGCTCGATGAGATCGTTCCCGTTCCTTCGCCTACGCGCACGCACTTTGCCAACAGCGGCACGGAAGCGATTGAGACCGCGTTGAAACTGGCGATGCATGTTACGGGCCGCGAAAAATTCATCGCCTTCTTCAACAGTTTTCATGGCCGTACACTGGGATCGCTTTCGTTGACGTCATCGAAAGTCGCGCAGCGCCTTGGGTTCAAGCGTCAACTGCTGGACGTGGTCCATGTGCCTTACCCCAATGAGTATCGCAATCCATTCAGTGCCGAGGACTGCGCAGGCGAGGGCGCGGGACGTGGCGCATTGAACTGGATTGAAAAACGTCTCTTTAAGACAACTACGCCTCCGGAAGAAGTCGCCGGCATTGTCGTCGAAGTGGTCCAGGGCGAGGGCGGCTATGTTCCGGCTTCACAACTTTTCCTGGACGGCCTGCGCCGTATCTGCGACGAGCACGGCATCATGTTGATTGTCGATGAAGTGCAATCCGGTATGGGACGCACCGGCAAGATGTTTGCCAGCGATCACTTCGGCTTGAAACCTGACATCATAACCCTCGCCAAGGGCATTGGCTCGGGGCTGCCCATTGGCGCCACTGTCGCACGCGCCGATTTGATGAATTGGAAGCCGGGCGCCCATGCATCCACGTTTGGCGGCAATCCCGTTTGCATCGCATCGGCCCTGAAGACTATTGAGCTGCTGCAAAATGGTCTGGTAAACAACAGCGCCGAGGTTGGTGCGTATCTGAAGACCGGACTCGAAAAACTAATGCAAAAGCATGATTGCATCGGCGATGTTCGTGGCCTGGGAATGATGATTGGCGTCGAGTTCGTGAAAGACAAGGTCAGCAGGAAAGAGGATCCGGAACTGCGTGAGCGCGTGGAGACTGCCTGCTTTGAACGGGGCCTGATTATCCTGGGCTGCGGCGTGAACTCGATACGCTGGTCACCGCCCTTGATTCTTACAAAAGAGAATGTCGATGTCGCGCTCGAGATTTTTGACGAGGCGATCGCGGCGTCCATTTAATCCTGAAGTGCGGTGGCAAAGCGAGGGTTTCCAGTAGGATCGGGACCCAAAGGCGTGGTCGCTTCGCCGTGCCACTGCACTCCAGAATCAGTAGCGCTGCGGGGCGCCGCGGACGCAGCGAACCGTATCGCGGGCAATCAATAACTCTTCATCAGTGGGCACCACATAAGCGGCGAGGCGTGAATCGTCCGTAGTGATGACGCCTTCACGGCCTGCAAAATGCGCGGCGTTGCGGTCCTGATCAAGTTTCAACCCGGCCCATTCCAAACCTTCGCAAATTTTTGCTCGAACCTCGCTTGAGTTCTCTCCAATACCTCCGGTAAAGATCAGCGCCTCGGCGCCGCCCGAAGCGGCCAGAAAACTGCCGATGTACTTGCGTGCCCGGTAACAAAAGATTTCGATGGCCAGGCGCGCGCGGCGATCATTGTTCTCGTGGGCCTCCGCCAGAAGTTCGCGCATGTCGTTGGTCAATCCGGAAATGCCCAGCAGCCCGGACTGTTTGTTTAGCATGGTTTCGACTTCGTGAGAGGACAGTCCTTCTTTGCTGCCGATGAAATCGATTATTGCGGCATCGATATCACCCGACCGCGTGCCCATCACCAGTCCCTCAAGCGGAGTCATGCCCATCGAAGTGTCGATGGAATCTCCGCGGCGAATGGCTGCAATCGAGCATCCATTGCCAAGATGCAGCGTGATGACATTGGTGGCCTCGCGACTAATGTCGCGCAGTTGCCGGTAACGATAGGCCACATAGCGATGCGAGGTGCCATGAAAACCGTAACGCCGGATGCGATGCCGGCGATAGAGCTGGTAGGGAATCGCATAGAGGTAGGCATATTCAGGCAGGGTCTGGTGGAAGGCCGTGTCAAAGACAGCCACTTGCGGCAAGCCCGAGCCAAACACCTCGCGGGCGGCGACGATGCCTTTGATGTTGGTCGGATTGTGGAGTGGCGCCAACTCGATGCACTTTTCGATATCGCGCAGCACTTCGTCACTGATAATGACTGAATGCGTGAATTTCTCGCCGCCATGCACTACCCGGTGACCCACCGCGTGAATGTCGGCCACACTCTGAACTTCGCTGATGCCCGACTCCTCCGAGCAAATCCAGCGCACGATCATGTCAATCGCAGCCCGCGCATCACGCAGCGTGGCGGTTGAACGCTCCGGCTCCCGACCCTCAGCATGAAGAACAATGATCGATTCCCCGCCAATACGTTCAATCTCTCCACGAGCCAGCCGGCGATCGTCATTCTGGGCAATCGCTTCCAGATCGGTAGCTATTAACTGGAACTTGATGGTTGAGCTGCCGCAGTTCAGGACAAGGATGTGCATATGGGAACGGGGAGGTTGGTCTTTGGGGTCTTGGGTCTTAGGTTTTTGGTTTTTGGTTTTTGGTTTCTGGCCTCAGGTACTTAACCTCAGGTGGTTCGTTACCTACCGCACTGAGAAGTCACAAAGTATATGAGCCGAATGACCAAAATCCCAAGGGCCGAAGCTCAAAGGCCGGAATTCAAAAGGCCAGAGTCCAGACCAAAGACCGAAGACCCAAGACCAAAGACCTAATTCGAAAGTTGCCCTAGCTTTTCCGCAATCTTATCCATCCGCGCTCGCAGCGCTGCTTCATCAAGCGTTGTCAGGCAGCCGTCGCGAAAGATTTCCTGGCCCGCTACCACGGTCATCATCACATCGCTTCCTGAGGAAGAAAAGATCAAGCTCCCCACCGGATCATAGATCGGGTTTTGATGTGTTCCTGCGCATGACACGACCGCAAAGTCCGCTTGCTTCCCCTGTTCGAGCGAGCCGATTTCCGCTGCCCGGCCCATCGCTCGCGCGCCTCCGATGGTTGCAGCTTCCAGTGCATCTGAAGCCTTCGGGATTTGCAGGTCATCCCGACCAGCCTCTCCCGCGCGCGCAAGCAACAACGCAAATCTGGCTTCCTCCAAAATGTCACAGGTATTGTTGCTGGCCACGGAATCGCTTCCCAATCCCACCGGAATATGGGCCGCGCGAAACCTGGCCCAGGGAGCACGCCCGTGACTCAACTTTGCGTTTGACTTGGGACAATGCGCGATGCCGGCGCCGCTATCCCTGATTGCTTCAAGATCACCTTCCTCAACGTTGATACAGTGAGCCAACAGCGGACGCGTGCGCAGCACCCCATGTTTTTCGAGATAGCGGACGCTGGAACAGTTGGGCGCTGTCCATGCGATTCCCCGCTGCGCAAAACCTTCCGCGAACGGACCTAAACCACGGGACAACAACTGTGATTCGGATTCCGATTCAGCCGTATGTATCATCAGCGGCAGTTTCTCGGCCAGTGCAAATTCGGAGATCATTTCCAATTGCGTGGCGCAGACTGTGTAAGCGGCATGAGGAGAAACGCCAACCCCTACGCGTGGCGTCTCCAGTCGGCGCAAGCGCGCCACTTTGTCCTGCAGCTTCACAAAATTCTCATGGGCCAGCCGCGGGTCGGGTCCAAATGATTCCTGGTAGACGATCCCCCTGAGGCCGGCGTGGCGCAGCGAAGTCATGCTCTGCTCCGCCGCATCGCTCGCGTCGGCAACACAGGTTACACCCGCGCGCGCCGCTTCACAGGCGCCCCACGCGGCCGAGACATACAAATCATCCGGTGTCATCCGTTCGAGACGGGCCATCGTCAATTTTTTGAGCCAGGCAAAAAAATCCGACTCCTGCTCGTCCAGGAAGCCACGCATGGCAGTCAATTCGAGATGCGTATGGGAGTTAATCAACCCGGGAATTATTACCGCGTCACCCATGTCTTTTACCTGGGCTTCGGGGTAACCTCCGGACACCTCCGCGAACCTGCCCACCCCCGCGATTCGATCTCCGGCGACGGCAATGGCCCCTTCGGCGATCGGATTTGAAGTCACCGGTATAACCCAGCGGGCGCGGTACAGGACTGTCATTTACCAGCCATCCTCAATTGGTTTGACCGCGGACGCGCTTGATCTTCCGATAGCGGGCCATGATCGAGGTTACGTACGCTCGGGTTGAAGGAAAATCGATGCGCTTCACAAATTCGTCGCCCGAGAGTGGCGGCTCACCTTCGCTGGTTTTGTTCCACTCGGCAGCCCGGCTGGGTCCGGCGTTGTAGGCGGAGATCATGCGCACTTCCGGTTCTGGGAGATCGCGGAAAGGTAGGTTTACTTTTTCCAGATACCAGCAGCCAATTTGCACATTGCGTTCTGGGTTCTTAAGCACGCTTTCAGGATCGGCAGCCATCTGTCGCTCGAGCTCGCGCATACCGGTTTCCGCGGCCCAGTCGCGAGCGACAGTGGGAGTCACCTGCATCAAACCGACCTCGCCGTGCTTACCCAGCTTCCACGGAGAAAAATAGGTCTCCTCATAGATAATGCTCCAGACCAGGTCCGGATCCAGATGATAGATATTTGCCTCGCGCGCCACCAGCTCATCAAACCGATGGATCCAATACTGATTACCAAAATAGACGCAGAAACCAACAATGAGGGGAATGAGGGTAAGAAGAATGGCCCGTTTCATTTAACTAATAATCGCCGGTCGGCGCTCACCTGCGCGTATCCCGGATGCATGGTGCTTAGGGGACTGGACGCTGAGTGGTGGCGGGTTTCTGTGATGCAAGGGTCAGGCGCGGCCAATTCTGATTCTCAATTCCTTCGCTTAAGCGCGGACCAAAAACTGATTGGCCCGTAAGACTGGTCAACGCCTTCGTAGCGCGAACGCAACGCTTGTTCATCCAGCACGTGGCCCTGCAACCAGACTTCGGCGTCAAGGGTCATGCCGGGAGCCAGCGCTTCGCCACGCAACGAGCGCTGGTTTACCAATACCTCCAGAGTCATGCGCTCCAAATCAAGATGGATCCAATAGAGCTCACTTCCGGATAGCGGGTTACGCAGGGGTTTGCAGGCAATGACTCGTCCGGACAAGCTCCAGTCGTTTTCATGAGCAGCCCGCGCTGGGGCAGTTTTTTCCAACGGTAGCCAGCGTGTTTTTGGCGGCCCCTTGCGCACACGCGCGCGATAAGCGAGCCCGCATAAACCCACTTGTAATTCCTGGGCCCGAAATCCGCGGGGCCCAACCTCGGTCAAGTTCTGCAGCTCAAAAAGGACTTCACAATCAGTACCCTTGCAATAACCATGGACCACGGCCTCGCCCTCTTCATCGTATTCGGTCAGGGCCCAGGGAGTGATCGACTGGATATACCGTGCGCGGAAGCCAGGCCGGCAGTCGGCGTAAAAGACATCGCCACTGCCGGATTCATACAAAACTGTCCAGACTTCCAGGCCTTCGCCAAGCTTCCAGCAGCGACCATGCAGAACGGCGCCGCGCCGGTTTAACTGCGTGGCTTCGCCCTGATCGCCAGCGCGCTCGGCAAGATAGTTGAAGGCCTTCTCGCTCTGCACTTCCAGCCCAATTGTTTCGAATGTCAGGTTCATTAATTATGAAGAAGTGGTCTTTGGTCTTTGGTCTTTGGTCTTTGGTCTCCAGAACCTGAACCTTGCCCTTCGCGCTTTGCCCTTTGCGCTTTGCCCTTCGCGCTTCACCCGGCGCGTTTTTTCCTGGGTGGTTGCATTTCCTTGTCTGCATCGTCGGCGCGGGGTGCACGGCTCTTGAATCCACGAATGTTTCGTTCCGGGCCGTGCTTTGGGCGCAAGCCAGAGCGCACCATCTCGGCAAAGAGGTCCACGTCGTAGTCCACTTCCCGCGCCATCTCTTCGCGGATGGCGTGAAGTTCTTCCAGAAATCGTGGTCGTCGGTACATAGAAATTGGTCTTTGGTCTTTGGTCTTTGGTCTTTGGTTTGTATCTACTTCCGCCTTCTGCCTTTCGCCTTCCGCCTTCCGCCTTCTGCCTTCCGCCTTCCGCCTTCTCACTTGACCACTTCCGTGGCCTCCGACACCAAAAATTCAGGCGTGACAATCATCGGCACAAAAAATCCCGCCGCAGTATTGAACAAGCGAATGCGCGCCTGGCGCCGCACGTTTGCCAGATGACCAAAGTTCCACGTCACTAAGTAATCGATTTTGTGACAAGAGGCAATAGCCACGTGCAACGCATCCGCTATGTACTTCCGGTGAAAAATTCCCCGCGACACATAACCATCAGCCAGGATCGAAGCCTCTTCGGTTAACTCGACCTGCTCCAACGGGCTAATCAGATTCAGATAAGAACTGCGGTGCGGCTCCGGCACACGCTCCAGCTCACGAGTCACGAGTAGCGAAACCACGGCGCGATAGTCCGGCATTTCGTGCTCCCACCAGCGAATGGTCAGGTCGCGCCGAAACGGCTCCCCGTTGTCGAGGTAGGCGCCAATTACAGACGTTTCCAGATAAAGGCTCGCTTTCATCGTTATCTTCGTCTACATCTGCTCGGGCTTCAGACCTTCGTTGCGCGGCAACGGCTCAAGCCTGATTATACCTCTGCGAAAGTCGAAGGTGACCCGGAAATACTTCAGGAAATTGGCGCCGAGAATACCGCTCTGCCTGAAGCCGGCCGTTTCGTTGACGGGATCGAGATCGAGCACTGCCGCATTTACTTTTTCCTGGGACAGCGTGCCAAGCATAACGCGCGGCAGAACCAACGTCTTCACGTTTTCAGTGATGCCGGCGGCGCCATACACACGCATCGGCTGCGCCTGCGGATAATTACTAATCTCATCTATGGAGGCCAGTCGCTCAGCAACAACCGAGACGCTGGCGCCGGTATCGATAATAAAATTCCAAGACTGGTCCACTCCATCAAGTCGAACTTCGCCGCTCAGAAAGCCGCTGGAGGTGGTACGGAGCGGAATTTCTATGCCGGCAGGCGCCGCCAGGGCAGCGGATGGAGGGCGCGAGTCGGAGGTCGGCGTTACGCTCCAGGGATCGGAATTATCAGAGGAGCGCTGGCGCGTCAGTGTAAAACTATGAGTGCCATAATCGATCGCGGCGATGAATTTTGAGATGACCGAAACGCCGAGATATCCATCGACCGGCAGCTTGTTATCGTAGAAGTGTCTAATGTAAACCGGCACATTGTTTACTTCCACATCTCCAATCCCCAGCGACGACACAAATCCATAAACAATTTCGAAACGTCCGGCGCCACCGACGGCGCGCGCCATGCCGCCCTGGGCCACCGCCCGCAGGCCCAATCGTTTTGCGGTCGTTTCGGAGATGACCGACATTCCCGAACCCGTATCCAGCACAAAACGAAAAGGCGTCTTTTCATTATTCACGCGCACCAGCAGCACGGGCCGGTTGTCGAGGGCTTCAAAAGGAATGCTTGTACGACTGGAACCGCTCAAAGTGTAGAGGGATTTTTGCTGGCCCAGATACCTGAGAAAATCAATCAAACCACGTATTCGGGCCCGGCGATCCGCATCTGTCTTGGGGGCGATGACGAGAAAGCGCTCATAGGCATCGGCGGCTTCCTTGTAGCGCTCGGTGCGGGCCGCGGCCTGCCCCAGATTGAACACATAATCAGGTTCGTTGGGCGACAAGGATGCGGCCCGCTGCAGACCGCGAATTGCCGCCGCTGAACGGTTTTCATAAAAGTCGATCATTGCCAGGCCGGCGATGGCCATGTCCTCGTCCTCGTTGAGGCTGAGCGCGGTGCGAAACTCTTCCACCGATTCACGAAAACCTCCGGCGGCAAGAATGGCAGAGCCAAGCAGCGCGTGGGCTTTCGCCGATAGTGGATCGGCAATCAGAACGCGAGCGGCGTGATCGTAGGCGTCCTGAATGTTTCGCTGTTTCAGCAACGCCAGACTTAGACCGAGTCGGGCCTCGAGATCATGTGCGTTGCGGCTGAGTATTTCCCGATAAATGTTTTCAGCCTCGGTGTAATCGCCGGCACGTAAGGCACGCTCGGCACGGCTGCGCGATTTATCGAACCCCGCCACAACAGGCGTGGTAGAGGCCAACCAAATGGCACTGGCCGCCAGGCTTGCGACTGCCAGCCTGCTAATCACGGATGCTGGAAAACGACACCACATATCGGTCTTCCTCGCGGGCCGGGCTCGTTAGCGGAACCTGGATCCTCGCTTTGGCTGCACTGCCCTATTTCAACACCTCTCCCGTCTTTATGGACCAAAGCACGAGGTCAAGCTCGTCAAAGTCGATGCCGGCAGCGCCGGCAAATTGTCGCAACTTTTCCTCCACTTCCAGGTAACGGGATCGGGTCGAGGGCGGACGGGGAGAATCTACTACACCGAGATCTGTCAGACATCGCAACACATGCTTGTCAAGAATCGCATAACCCTTAAAGCCTATGTTGCGCAGAAAGTGGCTGGCCTCTTTGTAGCCAAGGCCTTTTACCTGGCGCTCGCCTGCCAACCAGTCACGACGTGCAAAGGGATCGGAAAAGCTGAGTAGCGTTTCGCGCAGCCGCATCCGGCAGTGTTGCCGCAAGTACGTTCGCGTCACGACGATGTATCCAGGCCGGGCGTTGGGGAAACGATGCGCCCCTGTAGCTTTCAGCGCCTCGCTCATTTCTTCAAAACTTCCTTCCCACAGCAGAGATCTTACAGCGTCAATTGATTTGAAACCCATCCGTGCTGAGGCGCCCGCGGTAAAGATACAAAAGACCAGCTCTTCCCAAAGTCGCGCGTCCGAACCCGAACGCCACACGTCGTCGAACTCTGCAAGCCGGGTGCGGATCTCCTTGCGTCGTGCCTTATGAACGGCGCGAACTTTTTCAATCGTAACAGGCTGATGATCGCGTTGCACTGTGATTTGTCAATACGGAGATTCTATGAGTGTGGTTGGAACATTGTCAACGCAATCGTCATGAAGGCAAGAGGGAGAATGGACAGGTTCAGGCAGGAGGGACTCCGAAAAAATTTCCAAGGCCCAAAGGAACGCGGACATTTATTTTCGATGGGAGAATTCCGAGGGAGAATCCGGACGCGTCGCTAATTCATCTGGCTGTCTGACGAGGAGAGACGCAGGCTTAAGATTTTGCGCCCCGGTGATCCGAAGACCGCCGGGGCGCTTTCCACCCGTTTCCCACGCTGCGTGCGGCACTGCGCGAGAGCGGGCGAATCATCATCGCCTCACGGCGGCGATGGTGCTACCCAAAACCAATCCCACATGAATCGTAAAGAGCAAAAGCCCTTGGGATTCCCGAAAACGCCTCGGCCACTTCAGTTCTTTTTCCGACCTGCTACTGAGGGTTTGTCGATCTCCGGTTATCAGTGCTGGTTGATCAGCAACCACCTTAGGCCGCCAGGATCAGCGGTGGATCGTCTCTTATCTTCTTAAGCGCCGGCGCCAGGCAGCCACCCAGCAATTGAGAAGTCAGCTTCCCACTCATGTTACGTAAAGTTACGTAGCGCTGGCGGACAAGTCTGGTGCCGGTCCCAATTGGCCTGGTTTTGCTGGGAAATAGAACCTGGCACGTTCATTGCCAAGCGTTGCTGCGGGACGATCTCCACTTTCCGTCCCTTGGGAGGCTTAATGGGCATCGACAACAAAGCTAGCGAAACGAAATCGGCTAAACAACAGCGTGGATTTACTGTAGTTCAGATGTTGATCACGGTCGCAATCGTGTCGATCGTCAGCACGGCAGGGTTCATGGGAATTTCCACTGCGCGCAAGTCGGTGCGGCTATCGAATTCCGCCCGGCAGTTCGCTAGTTTTGTTGAGAGAGCGCGTGCCGACGCCGTACGCAGGCACGGAACCACGACAGTGCAAATGCTCAGCACCAACACCTACGCCATAACTATGGATTTTAATGGCTCAGGAACCGTGACCACGCGAAACTTCTCCCTGGAGAATGGCGTCACGTTCATCACACCACTCACTACCTTTAGTTTCGATTGGCGCGGACGTACGCCGACATATGTTGCCGTGGGATTCTCCAATGGAGCCGCCCCGAGCAATGTTGACATCACCGGTTCCGGGGATGTCACTGTCGACTCAGATATCTTTCAGGATGCTGCTCTTCCGGCTGTGAGTATGAGCCCCACACCCGTAAATCTGATACCAGATCCCAATCCAACGCCGGGATCGTCGCCGACCCCGACCCCGACGCCGACGCCAACGCCCACGCCAACGCCGATACCAACGCCAACGCCGTATCCGTCGCCGACGCCGACACCAACGCCGACACCGCGACCTTGTTCGATCGCCACGAGTCCGGAGACATTAAACATTATTAGAAATGGCGCCGGCTCCGTTAGCGTCATACTCAACAATTACTCTGGCAGCCAGATAGTCACAGCAACTTCGAGCAATAACGGCCAGATTCTAGTGTCACCCTCGTCCCAGACCGTCACGGGTGGCAGCCCGGCAAGCTTTACTGTCACGGTCAAGAGCTCTAACGGCAGCGTAACCTTCAATTCTTCATGCGGCTCGCAGACCGTCAACGTTACAGTCTATTAGCTTAGGAGGGTAAATACTTTGACGAGAAGCAGTAAGAAACTTGTTCAGCTAAAGCCCCGCCAGGTAACGCTGAAGGACGAAGCAGGATTTTCCCTCCTGGAGACCTTAATCGCCATGGTCCTGATGGCTGTCGTCGGCTTAGGGATCGCCTCCTTATTCGCTTACGCTGCGAGCAACACCGTCACAGCAGCTGATAGAGAACTGGCGATGGCAGTTGCCCAACAGCGAATGGAGCAACTGCGCAACGTCGCTTTCGCAGACGCGACGCTGACCGCAACTTCGACCGCAGGAAACACCACCAACATCAGCCGAGCGGGGCGCCAGTACGCCGTGGTGACGATAATCGCCGACGCGAACGTAGTAAACGGGCTGGCGACGGCCAAGACGATTACCGTCATTGCCACTCCCCAGAACGGCACTTCGACATGGGCCAGCGCTGTTTCAACTCTGTTCGGCTCTGTCAGATTGATATCGCAAAGAACATCTCAGCTATTAGGTCCAAACCGAGACCTTTAGATGGAAGGCGAGCTTCTCATGAAAAAGCAATTTTGTTCACAGGCAGACGAGGCGGGTTTTTCTTTGTTTGAACTGATAATTGCCATGACGTTGACCCTTGTCGTCATGGGAATTGTCAGCACGCTGCTGGCTCAGTCTTTGAATATCCGCACACGGGCCACTGAGAGCGTCGATTCTCTGGCCGATGCCCAGCGGGCACTCTACATCATGTCGCGTGAGATTGCTGACGCCGGTTTCAACTTGACTGACAACGGCATCGTTCCAGGCGACACGACAACTGATGCCAATGGCAACAGTACCATCAGGATTCGCTCAAACCTCAACAAGTTCAACACCGGCGTGAGCTTGACCGCGCGCAACGGCATTGGAGTCGTCGGTGTGGATGTGGACGAGGACATCAAGTATTTTGTTTACCCGGCAGCCAACACTACTTTACTCGCTCGCTATGATGCGTATGCCGTGAGCGGCGGTAGATCAACCGTCCTCGCCAATCGCCTCGACAGTCTTCATCTTCATTATTTTGCTCAAAAGGTTACCTACAACACTGCCGGGTGCGACATCACCGGAGCCTCGCTGACCGAGGTAGCTCCCAGCGCCGCGAAATATGTGGTGATTGCCGCATGCGTGCAACAGGACGCGGTAGGAACGCCGGATCGACCGGGCTATCAACCGGCGGGCAACGTCTTGCTGGTTTCGGATGTCGCCCTGAGAAATGCCAATCTTTCTGTTTACTGACCTGGAGGTTTCTTATGGATCGCGTAACAACGCACAGAACCATCCGAGAGCACGAATCAAAGGGCCAGCGCGGTGCAGCCCTGCTGACTGTCTTGTTGATCTCGACGCTGCTTCTCGGTGCTGGCGGCGTCCTGTTGTTGGTAACCGGAAACGCGACCCGGACGGCCGTGGATGCGACTGCAGAGATGCAGGCGTATTACAGCGCGGAAGCGGGTTTACAAGCAACTCTGAATGTCTTGCGGGGCAATGTGGCCCCGAATGGCGCCATGCCGGTGGGCACAAAGATGACTTTTCGTAATGCAGTTACGACAGCTTCATCAAACTTGCCGACTGATACCTCGACCACGTTCCGTCTTTCGGGCTGGTTGAACTACAACTATACGCCTGCTGGCGCGCCCAATCCGGATCGCGTGGTGTTGAGTCCCGCCACAGGCTATACGCCCCAGACCGGGCTGGCGTACAGGGTCGAAGTGAGCGATCCTGATAACTTTCCGGTAGCCTCTGGTGAGCCACCTCGACTGTTACTTCGGGTCACCGGATACGGGCCAAAAGGCGCCACTAAGAACCTTGAACTGATCATTAATCGTTCGAACTTCATTTTTTCTCCCTTGGCGACACTTCTGGTGATTAGCGCTGATGACGGCACCACACGGATTACGTTCGATAGCGGAAGCAGCAACTCCAAGCAGTATTCAGGCCATGACCATTACTCGGGGCCTGGCGGGTCGGGTATTTTGCCCGCCTTCGGAGCAACGCACCCTCTGGACACAGCCATCATGGCGGATCCTACCAAACCAGCCACAGTCGCTGATCCGAAAGCTCAAACGTTTCCCAAGTCGTCGTTGCCCACCTGGCTACAATCGGCCGACAATGCCCGGCTTTTCCTGGCCGAGCAGAAAGCGAATGCCATCTCGCAAGGTGGTTACTTCTCGACCTTCAGCGGCGTGGCAGGCACTTCGGCAGCGCCTGCCTTCACTTTTGTTGACGGCGATTGCAGTCTCGATGGCGGGGCAGGTCTGTTGATTGTGACCGGAAACCTCTTAATGAACGGCAATCCGAATTTCGATGGACTCATTTTGGTGCTGGGCGGCGGCACTGTAAACCGTGATGGTGGTGGGAACGGCGAGGTTTATGGCGCCATGGTAGTGGCGCGCTTCGACCTGGCTGGTCCTGGCGATTTTCTAGCTCCTGTCTTCCTCACTAATGGCGCCGGCAACTCCACGATCCAGTACGATTCCAGAGCCTTACAAAGAGCGCTCAATCTAAGCGGCCCGCTTACCCAGGGTATTCACGAATACTAAGAGTGGCGCTACCACACCCATCTCCAATCTCTACCGGGCTCCACGGAAGAATGACAACTCTTTATCCCAACGATGTCAATTTGGGCAGGGCGGACATAGGTCTGCCTGGCTTGACTTCCGAAACCGCGGTCCGCGCGGCCATCATCGCGGGCTATGACTTATCGGCACTCGCCGGCACGCCGGATGCGGGTAATGCACATCCGGTGAATCGCGACTCAACGGCGGCATGGACAATTTCCCTCGCAGACGGGAAATCGGCTGCTTCCAGATACACCCCCTGTTCCAATACATCGAGCCGACTGCCTTCCGGCAGGTGTATTGAGATGCGTTTCCGACCTTAACACCTGCTCAGCGCCATTTTCGATTTAGCAGTCTCAACCGAGTAAACTAGTATGCCAAAAATTGACGAATTATTAGTGTTAATGACGGAGCGCAATGCTTCCGATCTCCATTTGGCCAGCGGCTCTGCACCGTACCTGCGCATCAATGGAGAAATGGTGAAGCTCAATTTTCGAGATGTAAATCCTGATGTTTGCCAGGCCCTGATCATGGAGATTCTGTCGGAAAACCAGCGGGCCCACTTTCTCGAAGATTGGGACCTTGACTGCAGCTATTCCCTCAAAGGTGTGGGACGCTTTCGCGTTAATGCGTTCAAACAAAGGAAGGGTGCGGGAGCCGTATTCCGCCTGATCCCCGAGCGCATCCAAACCGTTGAGGAACTCGGTTTGCCGGAAACGCTGACAACCCTCCTGGATGTTTCAGAGGGACTGCTCCTGGTTACGGGGCCCACCGGTTCGGGCAAGAGTACCACCCTCGCTTCACTGATTAACCACATCAACATTACCCAACGCGCACACATCATTACCATCGAAGATCCGATCGAATTTGTACATAAGAACGAACAGTCTTTGATCAATCAGCGCGAAGTTGCGCATCATACAAAGTCCTTTCACGGGGCCTTGCGCGCAGCGCTCAGAGAGGATCCCGACGTGATCCTGGTAGGGGAGTTACGCGATTTGGAGACCATCTCGCTGGCATTGACGGCGGCCGAGACCGGTCATCTGGTGTTAGCGACGCTGCACACTAACAGCGCTACAAAAACCGTGGATCGGATCATCGATGTGTTTCCAGAAGCGCAGCAGCCCCAGATTCGAGTCATGCTCTCTGAGAGTCTCCGAGGCGTGGTCGCGCAAACTCTCGTTCGTCGCAGCGACGAAAGCGGTCGCATGCCCGTGGTCGAAGTCCTCGTGAACATTCCCGCGGTCGCTAACCTGATTCGCGAGGGAAAGACCTATCAGATTCATTCGACCATGCAGACTGGTCAGGCTTACGGCATGATCACATTCGAGGCCTCGATCAATGACATGGTGCGCAAAAGCATACTCAACCGGCAGGACGGCCAGGCTTTACTCACGCGCCGCGGCGCCGCAAGAACCTCCAACGTGCTGCGGCGGGCCTAGGCCGGCCGCTGCCGGCAACCAGGTTCGGCTGCGGGGACGATTCTGTTTGCCTGCGTGAAAGCTCACCGTCGGGATCACCGTGCGTTATCGGCTTTGCAATTTGCCAGCATTTGACTTCAGCTTGACTGGCATACACCTTCGTTCTGACCGATAGAGTTGCCGTCGGTTTGACTTGATCCGTCATTTTTCCCAGCAAAATCAACAATTGTTGAATTTTGGAGCCGCGGCACAGTCATTGCCACAATGGCTTTGCCCGAACTGTTTTTGGCGGGCAATAACCTTGTGGATCATAAGGAATGGAACCAATGCAACTGCTATCGAAAAACACGAAACGTCTAAGCGCAGTGATACTGGCGCTTTCTCTGGTTCTTAGCTTTTTCAGCAGTGTTGCGGCAGTGGGTCGGAAGAATTGGGAAGTAGCTGGCACCGGAACCAGCGGAAAGAACGACGCCACGGAATATCCATCCTTGTTTGCGTATGCCACCGATCTAACGAAACTGGCTCGCCAGGGCAAGCTCGACCCGGTCCGAGATCACGATGCGGAAATCCGGCAAATGGCTCGCATACTCTCTCGCGATGGCGCTACGAGCTCACGAATCAATCCGGTCATGATTGGGGAACCTGGGTTTGGCCGAAGCATCCTGGTCGCCGGGTTGGCCCAACGCATTGTGGCCGGCTCAGTGCCTGAGTCATTACAAGACAAGCGCGTCTTCAGTTTGAACCTCACTTCTCTGGCTGCCGGTATTGGCGATGAAACGGAACTGGAAGCCAGACTGACTGCGATCCTGGAAGATGTCAGAAATAGCCAGGGTCAGTTCATTCTGTTTGTGGATGACGTCAACCAAATCCTGTTTAAAGAAGGGGTGCAGAACACGCTCCCGGGCGAAGCGATTAAGCGCGGCGACTTGCACCTTATCGGAGCGGCCACAATTGAAGGATATGAGAGGTTGGCGGCAGTTGATGGCAAGCTAGCCAGCCTTTTTGAGAAAGTTATTATTGGCGACAACACCGAAGTTTCGACCAGCAAGAGCAAGGACGACGGTGAGGAGTTTGTGGGCGACAAGGTTTCTCCCGACCTGCGCGAACTGATGCAGAGCGACCCCTCCGGTAAGGTGAGCGCGATTCTGCAGGTTGACGATTCTCGGGACGCTGAGTTGCGGCAGTTGCTTCGCGAAAACAGAGTCAGAGTCTCCCAAAACCTTGGCGGAGTGCTCGCGGTTCAGTTACCGATAAATGCTATTGAAATATTGGCAGCCAATGGGCTGATCTCCCACTTATCAAGCGATCGCCAGATCACCACGATGGGTCACATTTCACAGGAATCCGGGGCGGACGCGGCACTGGCACAAACCTATAGCAGTGTCGGCCTGGCTGATGGTTCGGGCGTGGGTATTGCTATCGTGGATTCCGGCATCGACGGTATTCACGAATCCTTTCTCAACTCTGCCGGCACTGCCAGCCGCGTAGTTTTCAGCAAGAACTTCGTCACGACTGAAACCACCACGGAAGATTTATATGGTCATGGCACGCACGTCGCCGGACTGGCCGCCGGGAATAACCGAATCCTCTCAGGGGCCTATCGCGGCGTTGCCCCTGACGCGAGCTTGATTAACCTCCGAGTGCTGGACGCTCAGGGCAATGGCAGAACCTCCTATTTGCTGGCAGCGCTCGATTGGCTGGCGACTAATTACGCCACTTATAACATTCGCGTCGTCAATCTGAGCCTTGGTGGTCCTGCTCTTGAATCCTACAACAACGACGCGGTATGCCGGGCTGTCCGGAGACTCACAAACCTGGGGCTGGTTGTCATCGCCGCTGCCGGGAATAATGGCAAAAACACTCTCGGACAAAAGGTATACGGTCAGATTCATTCGCCGGGTAATGAACCTTCAGCCATAACCGTCGGCGCCGCCAACAGCTTCGGCACCACCACCCGATCAGACGACACTATCACCACCTACAGTTCACGCGGACCGACGCGGAGCTACTGGACCGACGCGGCCGGTGCCAAACGTTACGACAATATTGTCAAACCTGACCTCGTCGCGGCTGGAAATAAGGTGGTCTCCTGCAGACCCAGCGCCGGTGGTCTGATTGCCAATACTCATCCTGAACTTGTCGCTTACAATGGACCTGGACCGGCCGACGCATTCTATTATGCCAGCGGGACCTCGATGTCCTCTCCAATCGTCGCCGGCGCTACGGCCTTGATGCTTGAAATCAATCCCAAGCTGACACCGACTATGGTCAAGGTGTTGCTGCAATACACCGCCACTCCGATGGCAGGTTACAACCTGCTGGAGCAGGGCGCCGGTCAACTCAACATCGCGGGAGCCGTCAAGCTCGCTGATTTGGTGCGACGTGACCTGACGGCGTCAACCACGCTGGGAACGGCGCTCTTGACCGCTGCCGCCCCCGCTCCGCAAACGATGCTTGACCAAAACTACACCTGGTCCCAGGGAGTGACCTTTGACTACACCTTTGGGACAGGAGTGGAATTGATCACCAAGTTCCAGAAGTCATTCCTGAATGGACAGCGCCTCGGCGACGACATAATCGCTTCGAGCACTGGTCTTTTGGTTAGGGATAGCACGCAGCTTACGTCCGGAATCACGGTCGGCAGAAATATTGTGACCAGCAGCGGTGGAGTGCTTGGAACTGGCTCAGCTCTCCCACTCGCCCTGCGCGGAAACGGAGTGCTCGTTAATGACGGAGTGCTGGTTAGCGACGGCGTGCTGGTCGGCGACGGTGTCCTGGTCGGTGACGGCGTACTGGTAAGCGATGGCGTGCTGGTAAGTGACGGTGTACTGGTAGGTGACGGGGTGTTGGTCAGTGATAGCGTGCTCGCGGGCGATAACACCGCTTGCATGCAATAGCACTCGCACCTTCGGCCACCCTGCCTTTTGCAAACGCGGCATTGAAACGGGGGGCAATTCGAAGAGGGGCGCCAGCTCGAAAGAGCAGCGCCCCTTTTCTATTTGTGACCCTCGTACCCGCCATCCCTGAATTGCAACCTCCTCGATCGCCCTTTTGACCACCAGGGCCGGCAAGAACACGCTGACGCTCCGTCGATCACCTGCTTGACATCACAATGGTCGCAGGTCAATCATGCTTTTTGCGATGGGCCGTTTCTCTTCGTCCCGAGTGCTGGAAAATACCAATCAACATGCCTGACATTCTTCTGGTAGAAGACAAAGACAGCCTGCGCCGAGTATTGCGCCTCACCCTCGAGAACGCAGGCTATACCGTCACGGAGGCGGCCGATGCACGCGCAGCCAAAATGGAAATCGCGCGTGCGCCTCACCGCATTGTCCTCACCGATCTGCGCATGCCGCATGGCTCAGGGATAGACGTCCTGCACGCAGCCCGGGCCGCCGATTCTGATGTTCCCGTGATCGTAATGACTGCGTTTGGATCAATTGATGAAGCAGTCCAGGCCATGAAGGACGGCGCCCACGACTTCCTGCAAAAGCCCGTCGATTCCAACCATTTGCTGCTCCTCGTCGATCGAGCTTTGGAGCAGGCACGCCTGCGCACCGAGAATATTCTGCTGCGCGAGGAGTGGTCCCGCCGCTATGGATTTCCGCGCATCATCGGCGAATCCGAAGCCATCAAGCGTTCTGTCTCTGAAACGCAACGCGTGGCGCAGACAGAAGCCAACGTCCTGCTGCTGGGCGAATCAGGCACGGGTAAGGAACTGTTCGCGCGGGCGATCCATCACCTCTCCAATCGCCGCGACAAGCCCTTCGTAGCCATCAATTGTGCCGCGATTCCCGAGACTTTGATTGAGAATGAATTGTTCGGCCATGAGCGTGGCGCCTTTACCGGCGCCAACGATCGGCGTCACGGAAAATTTGAACTTGCGTCGACGGGGACGGTGTTCCTGGACGAGATTGGCGAGCTTCCCCTCGCTGTGCAAAGCAAATTATTGCGCGCCATTGAGGAAAAGGTGATCGACCGCATCGGTGGTCGTGCCCCCATTCCCGTCGACGTCCGGGTGGTGGCAGCCACCAACAAGGATCTGAAGGGGGCCGTGGAGCGAGGTGAATTTCGCGGTGACTTGTTCTTTCGCCTGGCTGTTTTTCCAGTGGAGATTCCTCCGCTGCGGGAACGGGGCGATGACGTTCTAATGTTGGCTAAACACTTCGCAGCCCAGTTGGGGAAGGAATTGCGTGGACGTGAGGCTACGCTAAGTGACGCCGCCAGACTTGCCATGATTAATCACCGCTGGCCAGGCAATGTGCGCGAATTAGAGAATGCTATCGAGCGAGCTTGTATCCTGACTGACACAATGATTTTGGAACCCGCGGATCTTGGACTTACGGCACCGGGGAGAGACGCTGAGGCAACACTGGGCGGCCTGGATTTGTCGGGAACCCTGGCGGACGTCAATACTCGCGCCCAGAGATTTCTCGAGAGTCTGAAAATTCGCGAGGCGCTTGCGAGTCTCGAGGGAAACAAGGCGCGCGCCGCTGAAGCGCTGGGTGTTAGTTACAAGACACTGCTGACCAAGATAAAGGAATACGGCCTTTAGACTTGCCGCTCATGTTCGAGCCTCCCGTCTGACAGCTGATGAAAGATTCTTCCAAACCCGGCCAGGGAATGCCAATGCCTCAGCAGGAATCTGCGGATGCGAGCCCCCCGCCGGACGCCGAATTAATCGCGGGCGAGAGCATTTCACCAATGGGCGCCGGCACGCCGGAGCTCCCGGTCCACTCACCACCACCCAAACAATCTGCAACCGGGCGTCATGCCTTTATGGTAGGCGCCGGTATCTTGATTAGCCGCATCATCGGGTTGGTCAGACAGCGCGTGTTTGCGTACTACTTTGGCACCTCAGCTGCCGGGGACGCCTTCAGCGCCGCTTTTAGGATTCCTAATTTTCTACAAAATGTCTTTGGCGAAGGTGCGCTCTCGGCGTCATTCATCCCGGTGTACGCGCGACTGCTCGCGCAGGGCGACGAGAAGGAAGCTCGTCATGTTGCGAACGCGGTGCTGGGGGCGCTGGCCCTGATCACATCTGTGATTGTCCTGCTCGGTGTGCTCACCACGCCGTACTTGATCACAGTCATAGCGGCGGGATTCCAGGACGAACGGCGTGAACTCACCATTCGCCTGGCGCGAATCCTTTTTCCCGGAGCGGGCCTGCTGGTGCTGTCTGCCTGGTGTCTGGGGGTGCTGAACAGCCATCACCGGTTCTTTATCTCCTATACGGCGCCGGTGGTTTGGAACCTTTCGATCATTGCTGCACTGCTTTTCTTTGGCGGGCGCATGGGGCAGTTTCCGCTCGCCGAAATGGTGGCCTGGGGATCGGTCGTGGGCAGTGCACTCCAGTTCGGAGTGCAATTGCCGACAGTTTTGAAACTAGTGCGCCGCCTGCGCCCGGCGATCGATCTGGCGAGTATTCACGTGCGCACAGTCGGCCGCAATTTCATGCCGGTCTTTGTCAGTCGCGGTGTGGTCCAGATCAGCGCCTTTGTGGATGCGATGCTGGCCAGTTTTCTTGGTGAGGGTGCGGTGGTCGCGCTGACTTATGCGCAAAGTCTCTATACTCTGCCCGTCAGTCTCTTCGGTATGGCGATCTCCGCTGCCGAACTTCCGACCATGTCCAAGGCCCTCGGTGCAGCGGATGAAATTGCTGACACTCTGCGTCACCGGCTTGACGAGGGATTGCGCCGGATAGCCTTTTTCATCGTCCCGTCTTCGATGGCCTTCCTTGCCCTGGGCGATGTGATCGCCGCTGTTCTTTATCAAACCGGCAAATTCAAACATGACGATGCCAACTACGTTTGGGCCATCCTGGCGGGCTCTACCATTGGCTTGCTCGCTTCAACTTTGGGGCGTCTGTATTCATCGACGTTTTACGCACTGCGGGATACACGCACACCACTTCGCTGTGCGGTGATTCGAGTGATTCTGACGACAGTGCTCGGCTATCTTTGTGCCATTCCACTCCCCCCTTTGCTGGGCATTGACTTGAAGTGGGGCGTGGCCGGGCTGACAGGTTCGGCAGGGGTCGCCGGCTGGGTTGAATTCACGCTCTTGCGAAAGGCCCTCAACCAAAGGATTGGCCGCACAGGTCTGCCTCTCTCCTTTGTGGCCAGATTATGGTTGGGCGCTGCTGCCGGCGCCACAGTGGCCTGGGGATTCAAATTGGCTCTGCCCGCGCTGCATCCACTGCCCCTGGCAGTCGTCGTCCTTGGTAATTATGGAGTGACCTATTTCATGGTGACGTTCCTGGCTCAAATCCCTGAGGCCCAGACCGTTATCGCCAGGATTCTTAAAGTATTGAAATCGCTGATACCCTAAGACCTTCTCTCACCACGCTTTCTTAATCAAAGACCAAACATTTTCGGAAACGCTGTCGGATTGTCTCTTTTATTGGGATCGCTTCGCAGAAACGCAGTTGCGTGGTCCGACGAGTTTTGTCGAGCAAGCGCGGGTTTTGGTTAGTTGGAAACCTTACTTACTACGCCTGCCTGGGATTGAAAGAAAATAATATGAACAAGCTACAAACAAGCATGGCCTTGATTCTCGGCACTTTATTCATCTTGATTATTGTCGTGATTGCCGCTAACCCCAGTCTCTGGTCGGTTCTTTCAGCAAGTGTTAACGGCGCTCAGGGGTTCCTCTTCTGTGCCAATTGCCAGCAGCCGAGCGAAGTTCCGGAACCCGCATCGATGGCACTTTTGGGGACCGGTCTGGCCGGACTGGCCGGCGCGCTGCGTCGACGTTGGAAGGTCAGCCAGGCTAAGTGAGTGGATTTTGCTAAGTTTATAGCAGAATGGGGCGGGGATTACCCTGCTCCATTTTTTATTTAGAATTTTCTGGAGAACCTTTTCCATTAGATCTTTATCCTGAATATCCTGGAAAACGGACGATGGCGCAGCGGCAAAAAGGCGGCAGAGAGCCCTTTTGGCGCTGTTTTTGTTTTCGGTTAGGGTTCCACACCAACCTCCTGACGAGTTGAAGTCCTTGGCCACCCCGACCACCGCAATCGGAAGCATGCGCTCCCCGCCACGCGGCGGGCTATTCAATTGACCCGGCCTCCCCTTGCTCCTATCATCAAAAGCGTGCAGACCGTGATTACATCCGCCCAAATGCGCGAGGTTGATCGCCGGACTACCGAGGAGTACGCCACTCCTTCCGTCTTATTGATGGAATCGGCTGCAGCCACCACGCTGTGGGCCATCAAGTCGCGCTTCTCGGGCACCCTAAAGGGCAAGCGGGCCCGAGTACTTTGCGGCCCTGGCAACAACGGGGGCGATGGCGCCGCCCTGGCTCGACAACTGGCCTCTGCCGGGGTCCACACTGACGTCATCCTCCTGGGAAAGGTCGAACTGACAAAGGGCGATGCCCGGGTGAATTTTGAAACAACACGGCGACTGGCAGGCTTCAAGGCTGGATCTATGTCCCTTCCCTCTCGCCTGACCCTGATTGAATGCGAGAGTACATCCGACTGGGAGGAATTGGCCGGGCCGTCGCACAACTACGATCTTCTGGTAGATGCACTATTTGGTACCGGGCTGACACGTCCCCTCGAAGGTATTTTCATCCAGGTTATCGAACACCTTACACTCATTAGGGAAGCGCGCGATCGCGCCGGCGAGGAATGCCCTTTGATTGTTTCGCTCGATATTCCCTCCGGGCTCAACGCGGATCTGTCGCGTACGATTGGACCCACGGTGAAAGCTGATCTAACAGTCACCTTTACGGCGCCAAAACCAGCGAATGTGCTTTCGCCTGCCTGTTTCTTCGGCGGCGAATTAATCATCGCGAACATTGGCTCGCCCGAGGCTCTGGTGGCAGCGGCTGGCTCGAAGCTATTTTTGGTCGAGGAAGAAGATGCTCGGGCGTGGCTGATGCGGACACGCTATACACCAGACTCTTACAAAAACAAACATGGTCATGTGCTGGTAATTGCTGGTTCGCCTGATTACAGCGGGGCCGCCGCGCTTTGCGCCAATGCTGCGATGCGTTCAGGCGCCGGTCTGGTCACGGTAGCCGTTCCCACTTCCGCGCAAGCCTCGGTGGCCGCGCGCGCCATTCCAGAGGTCATGACTACCGCACTGGCGGAGACAGATCGAGGTGCGGTGAGCGACGCGGCGCTCGAGCACGCCTTAAAACTTTCCACAAGGGCGAGCGTGATAGCACTGGGTCCCGGACTGACTGCTGAAGATGAGCGCACCCGTACCTTCGTGCGCAGTATGATCGAACGGCGGACGAACCCTATGGTGGTTGACGCGGACGGATTGAATTGCCTCTCTCCCTGGCCCGCGGATTTGCGCGGATCGGCGGCGCTGCCTTTAATTCTGACCCCGCACCCCGGCGAGATGTCGCGACTGATGGGACTGAATATGACGTCTCAGTCAGACGGCAGCCTCGAGGCGGTGCGTGAGTTCGCTGTAAAGCATGAAGTCATCGTGCTGTTGAAGGGTGCTCGCAGTCTGGTGGCCGCACCGGACGGCAGGGTCTTTGTCAACCCGAACGGTAACGCGGGGCTGGGAACAGCAGGCGCAGGTGATACTCTGACGGGCTTGATTGCGGGCTTTGTCGCCCAGGCTATCGCCACCTTAAGAGACCCCGCCGAAGCTCTGTGGGCGACCATCGCCGCGCTCTTTGTCGGCGGCCTGGCGGGCGATTTAGCAGCGCGTGAACTGGGCATGAGAAGCATGGTAGCTTCCGACGTTCGCGAACAATTCAGTACTGCGATACGCTTGCTCGACAGCGTGGGTGAGTCCCCGAAGTTGTAATTTCATCAGATTCACTTAGTCGCCGTGTGCCCTGGATATCACTATTATTTTAGGAACTTGTCTGCCGCGGCGGAGAGGCAACGTCATTTTCTGTCAATTGCTCGCAGAGGTGGGCGGCCAAACGCGAGTAGGTCTATCAACTGGTAATGTCAGCCACATACTCCCAAATTCCCACCGGCGAATGGCTCTCAGGTTCCGCGGCCGAGACGTTCAAACTCGGCGAACGCCTGGGAAACCAACTTACGGGCGGCGAAGTGCTGCTGCTTAGTGGCCCTCTGGGTGCAGGCAAAACCATGTTCGTTAAAGGCCTGGCACACTCGTTGGGCATCGACCCGGAGGAAGTCACCAGCCCGTCATTTACACTGGTCAATCCTTACGACGGACGGTTGCGCCTATATCACATCGATCTCTATCGACTGGACGAAGGTCCAACGGCCGCTCACGCAGTGGATCTGGATGAACTACTAACAGATGAGCAGGCAGTGATGGTCATCGAGTGGGCCGAACGCCTTGGCCGTTATCACCTTCCGGCGAATAAATTTCGCATTGTGATTTCGGGCGATGGCGACGATCCGCGTCAAATACTGATCTCGAGCGACTCCCTTTAGGAATGACGCTTCCCTGCTCGGATTCAAGGATTGAAGGCGCGCGGCGGGATCGGGATAGAGACGGCTGGGTATCCGAGCCCGAATGCGACCGGACACCGAAAACACGTCAAGCGGCAAGGCTGGCTGTCCTGGCCCTGACAGGTCAGCTCAACTCAAACATGCTACAATGCGCTGGCAAGCAAATTTGAAGAGGAGCAAGAACAGAATATGCCATACCCAGAGATTATGATTCGGCCCATGCGTGAAGACCTGACGCGTCTCGGTGTCGAAGAGATGCGGACGGCCGAAGCCGTCGAGCAAACACTACAGAATTCCAAAGGCACTGTGATGGTGGTGGTGAATTCCATTTGTGGCTGCGCCGCGGGCAAGGCTCGGCCGGGTGTTGCGCTTGCCCTGCAGAACGAGGCGAAGCCGGACAAAGTTGTAACCGTCTTTGCAGGGGCGGATATCGAGGCCACGGAAAAGGCCAGAACCTATTTTACAGGGTACCAGCCCTCATCCCCTTCGATCGGGCTGTTGAAAGACGGGGCGCTGGTCTACATGTTGGAGCGCCGGCAAATTGAAGGCCGGGATGCCTACCAGATTGCTGCTGACTTAAAGGAGGCTTTTGATCAGCATTGCGCCAGCAGCAATGCGGCCTCAAGTTAGGCCTGCTGCGGCACGTCTCAGGCTGACACCCGTGAAAAACTGAAACCACCCATTGAATGTGGGTGGTTTTTCAGTTTTTTTCTGACAAAGTTTCCGTTGCTGCTGCCTAAAGTAAATCCCTAACCGTATCGATGTCCTTGTCTCCGCGGCCGGAAAGGTTAACTACGATCACGTCCTCGCGGGCGCACTCGGGTGCAATCTTTACGGCGTGAGCAACTGCATGCGCTGACTCTAACGCTGGAATGATTCCTTCCAGCCTGCAAAGCAGCTCGAAGGCTGCCAGCGCTTCCTCATCAGAAGCCGTTACATAGGAGATACGCTTTTGGTCGTGAAGATATGCATGTTCTGGTCCGACCGATGGATAGTCTAGTCCGGCTGACACTGAATGAGTGGCCGCAATCTGCCCGCGCTTGTCCTGTAAGACGTAGCTCAAAGTTCCCTGCAGGACGCCTGGCCGTCCGCTTTCATTCTGGTCGTTTTGGATGAAACGTGCGGCATGCTCTCCCAAACCCTGGCCGCGCCCACCCGCTTCAACGCCGATCATTCGTACACCCGAATCATAGATAAAGGGATGGAACAGGCCAATCGAGTTTGAGCCGCCACCCACGCAGGCGATCAATACCTCCGGTAAGCGCCCCACCTGTTCGAGGAGTTGGGCTCGCGTCTCGCGGCCGATAACCGTCTGAAACTCGCGGACCATCAGTGGATAAGGATGTGGCCCCAGCGCACTGCCGAGTAGATAGTAAGTATCTTTGATATTTGTGACCCAGTCGCGCAGGGCCTCGTTAATGGCATCTTTCAAAGTGCGAGAGCCGGCTTCGACCGCACGCACTTCAGCTCCCAGCAATTGCATGCGAAAAACATTCAGGGCCTGGCGCCGCATATCCTCTGCACCCATGTAGATCACACACTCAAGTCCGAACAATGCGCACACAGTGGCGGTCGCTACGCCATGTTGTCCGGCGCCTGTTTCGGCGATGATGCGCGGCTTGCCCATGCGGCGAGCCAGCAACACCTGGCCCAAAGTGTTGTTAATCTTGTGCGCGCCGGTGTGCAGGAGATCTTCGCGCTTCAGGAGAATACGCGCGCCTCCAGCGTGCTGAGTGAGTCGCTCGGCGGCAAATAGCGGCGTGGGCCGCCCGGCAAAGTCACGCAACAAGGAACTGAGTTCAGTTTGAAACTTGTCATCAGTTCTGGCTGCCTCGAAGGCCTCGGTCAACTCTTCGAGCGGAGCCATAAGCGTCTCCGGCACAAAGCGGCCGCCATACTGTCCCCAGTGACCGAGTGCGTCTGGCCATTGAATATCAGCGTCAGGGTTCATGATTGGCACAAGTGGTGTATCTGAATCAAACTCCAGGCAGCGTACCCTGAATCGGCGGTGCCATCGCTACGCGGTTGCGTCCTTCATTTTTCGCTACATAAAGAGCGGCATCGCTGGCGGCATACAGTCTTCGCTCTGAATTTGCGTGCTCAGGACAGACTGCGACGCCGATGCTCACCGTTACCGTACCCACGCCTGGAATGGGCAGAGCTGAGATTATCATCCGTAAACGTTCAGCCGCTACCTGTGCCTTTTCAGCGGACACGCCGGCCAGCAGCAAGGCGAACTCCTCACCCCCCACTCGGGCTGGCGTGTCGTTGTCACGGGATGCCGCAACCAGAGTATCAGCGATGCGACAAATGACCACGTCCCCGGCCGTGTGACCGTGCGTGTCGTTGATTGCTTTCATTAAGTCAATGTCCAGCAGCAGCAAAGCACATGGCAGGCCGTAACGCCGCCATCGTTCAACTTCTCGATTAAGCGCGAGGCGAAAACGCCGGCGGTTTGCCAGGCCGCTTAACGAATCCAAATCCGCTTCCCCGCGCAGACGTTCCATCGCCTGGGCCTGGACCACCAGTTGTTTGGTCCGCTCCTGCAACAAGGCGATTTCCTGGGGAGTTTGAAAATAATCAGCCAATCCCATGGCCAGAGCTGACAGACGTCGATCAGTTGTTGCAGGTTCTGGCCCAATCAAAACCAGGGGTGTCCGTTCCTGCGTCTGACTAAACATACGGATCAGGTCAGCGGCGCTCACACTTCGCAGGTCAGTGCTGGCGATGGCGACATGCGGGCGCGAGCGCTGCAGCGCTATCATCGCCCTGGTACCACTGGCTACGCCAACGACGTCCAACCCCAGCGCGCTGAGTGCGTCTGCTTCTGCGGGAGCAGTCTGCTCTGTGATCAAAAGCACGCGCCCACGCTGGCGTGACTCTGTTTCAATAAATCGTCTGTCTTTGACTTGTGTAGGCATTCAAGACCTTGTTTTGGTGAGAACCGTTTGCTTGTTGAACAAACCTAGCATAACCGATCAAATTTTATGGTCAAGGTTTAACCACTAGAGGTTGAGGGACTTTCACCAGGAAGGGGAACGATGTCCTTCTCTAAAAGCTCTTTTAAGTGGCAGTTTGAAGGGAAATGTGGTTAGCCAGGGACCCGAGCAGCGCGGACAAAGGCGCGCATTCGTTCCGCATCCTTTTTGCCCGGTGCGGTTTCCAGTGCGCTGCAAGCGTCGACCGCGTAAGGGGCAACGGCGGCGATTGCTCCCGCAACGTTGTCAGGCGAAAGCCCTCCGGCAAGGAACAGCCGCGGCACGATTTCGCGAGTCTGCCGGGCAATGGTCCAGTCGATCGTTTGTCCCGTGCCACCACGCAAATCTTTGTCAAAAGCATCGAGCAATATGCTTTCCACTTCGTAATCAAGGGCGCGCTCCGGAACAAAATCGGGTGTTACTCTTAAGACTTTAATCACCCGTCGATGACTTAGCGCCCGGCAGTAAGCGGGCGATTCGTCTCCGTGCAACTGCAAAACCGAAACGCCTGCCTGGTGTGCAATTTCCTCAACTACTTCTGGTGAAGTTTCATTCACGAAGACACCGACCGCCAAGATGCTGTTCGGGGACAACTCGGCGGTGATGGCGCGGGCCGTCTGGGGTGCTATGTAGCGCGAGCTGCCACGAAAAAAGTTAAAACCCAGAATATCGGCGCCGGCAGCAACTGCCGCCTGCGCGTCCTCGAGATTGGTTATGCCACAAATTTTTACCAGCATAGTCTCAGCCTGGCGGCCGACAGCAGCGCCGAAAAAGCGTTTAACTTCAATCTGAGAATCAGAACGGCTCGGCGTCTGAAAGCAGTGCTCGCAGCGCACCCTCGGGGTCATTGGTTCGCATGAGTGTTTCGCCGATCAGAAATCCCCTGAACCCGGACGCCCAAAGTGTGCGCAGATCCTGCGCGTTCCGCAGTCCGCTTTCGCTCACCAGCAAGACGTCCGCGGGCGCCTTCGCTCCGAGGGTGAGCGACGTTTCCAGGGAAACCTCAAAGGTACGCAGGTTGCGATTATTAATGCCAATCAACTTCGCGCCGGCGTCCAGTGCGCGCTGCAATTCGCCGGCGGTGTGAACTTCCACGAGGGCGTCGAGTCCCAACCCATCTTCGGCCAGCTCCCGCAGTGAATTCAATTCCACATCATTAAGGGCCGCGACAATCAGCAGCACGGCGCCGGCGCCAAGCGCCGCCGATTCCCATACCTGGTACTCGTCAACGACAAAATCCTTGCGCAAGAGCGGAAGAGTTACTGTCTCGCTTACGGCCCTGAAATCTGCCAGCGAGCCGGCAAAATAGTCCTCTTCGGTAAGGACAGAAATAGCCGTGGCCCCGCCTCGTTCATAGGCGCGAGATATTGCAACGGGATCCGCATCAGTTCTAATCACGCCCTTTGATGGAGAGCGGCGTTTGAATTCAGCGATGATCTTTAACCCCGAACTACTTCGTAGGGCACTTGATAAAGTGTGTGTCCCGGAGCTTAAGCGTCCGCCCTTCACCCGTTCACGCAACTGACCCAGGGACAGCGCCTGCTTAACCGTGGCGAGACGTTTTCTTTTGGCTGCAACAATCTCAGCGAGCATGTCCAAAGGGTGCCTTTCACCTCCAGCGGTCCTTACCCACAACCCCGGCGGGATTACGCGTTAGTAGCTTGCACCAGTTGCTCGAGCTTTGCGTGCGCCGCGCCACTGTCGATACTTTGCGCGGCAGATTGTGCCGCGGATCTGTAGTCTTCCGAGTGACCGCCGACGAACAAACCAGCAGCGGCATTGATCACAACGAGGTTTCTCGCTTCATCACGGCGGGTGCCTGCCAGCACTTCACGAATGATCAAGGCATTAGCAGCTGGATCGCCGCCCCGCAGATGGTCCAACTTTCCCTGAGTTAAGCCAAAGTCTGCCGGTTCAATCTCAAAAATTCTGAGGGCGCCTTCATAAGCTTCGGCCACTGCGGTCAGGCCATCGATGGTGATCTCATCGAGCCCATCTGAACCGTGGACCACCCACGCCCTTTCGGTGCCCAGGGCCAACAGCACCTGCGCTAGTCGCTCGGTGAGTTCCCCGTTCGCCACTCCGATTACCTGACGCCGGGCACCTGCTGGATTGCTCAAGGGGCCCAGCAGATTAAAGGTGGTCTGAATACCCAGCTCCCGCCGCACACTGGCCACGCGTGCCGTAGCTCCGTGGTATAGAGGCGCGAACATGAAACAAACACCAATCTCATCGAAACATCGTTCAGAGAGTTGCGGCGCCGCTGACACATTGACACCCAGGGCGGTCAGGACATCAGCGCTTCCGGACTGGCTGCTGGCAGACCGATTTCCATGCTTGGCCACGGGCAAGCCGGCACCGGCAATCACAAACGCGGCGGCCGTAGAAATATTGAAGGTCTTTACACGACTGGAGCCCGTGCCCGCAGTGTCCACAAACTGCCGGTGGCGGCCATTTAGCCGCAAGGCTCGCGCCCGAAGGGCCATGGTCATCCCCTGTAATTCATCCGCCGTTTCACCCTTTGCCGCCAGGGCCACCAGTACGCCTGCAATTTGCGCCTCGGTGGCATCGGCAGCGAGCAAGGCATCGAGCAGCGAAGCAGCCTCAGAACAGGCAAGGCTTTCGCGGCGCAACAGCCGCAATAGAAACGAGCGCAAGAGATCGTTAGGCATAAGTAGAGACAGAGATTGCAACCGCTTGTAGACCGCTGCGACGCGCGGGCCTGGGGTACCAGTTATCCGGAATTTGTCAGAGTCTCAAAAAATTTTGTAACAGCTTCATCCCGCCTTCGGTGAGGATCGATTCCGGATGAAACTGGACGCCTTCGACCTTCAGCTCCCGGTGTCTCAAGCCCATGATGATGTTATCAGGGGTAAAGGCTGAAACCTCAAGACACTCAGGCAACGAGGGGCGGTCAACTATCAAAGAATGATAGCGGCCGGCTTTAAAGTGATCTTCGAGACCAGTAAAAATAGTCTTGCCGTCGTGACAAATCTCTGAGGCTTTGCCGTGCATCAACTCCGGCGCACGCACTACTCGCCCTCCGAATGCCTGTCCAATTGCCTGGTGTCCCAAACAGACACCGAGAAGAGGCACGCGGCCGGCAAAGTGTTTAATCACCTGCAACGAAATTCCCGCATCGTCGGGCGTTCCAGGGCCGGGGGAGATCAAGATGCGTGCGGGGCACAGCCGAGACTCGATTTCGTCCACTGTTATTTCGTCGTTGCGGCGCACCTCAACAGTTTCGCCCAATTCGCCCAGGTATTGAACGAGGTTGTAAGTGAAGGAGTCGTAATTGTCGATGACGAGGAGCATTGATGGGCTTGGACCCTTTGGTCTTTGATTTTTGGTCTTTGAACTTGAAACCTGAAGCCTGCAACCTGGAGCGGCGTCCCACCTACTTCTTCACTGCTCGCAGTATCCGTCCCAACTCTGCATGTCGATTCTGATCAGCCCAATCGGCAGCGTCGCGCCCATCCTCGTCCTTGAGATGAGGATCCGCGCTGTGTTCCAGTAACATCTGTGCAGCCTGCTCCTGCCCATAACCGCCGGCCCACATCAGCGGTGTGGCCCCAAACTTGTTTCGTATGTTCACATTCGCGCCTTTGGCCAGCAACATTCGCAGCACATTATTGTTGCCGGTCTTGACGGCTCCGTGCAGCGCAGTATCGCCGTCCAGGTCATGCAGGTCTACTTCGACGCCGCGTTGCAACAGATTACTGACCACATCTTCGCGATCGCGAAACACATAGACTATCAGTATAGATGCGCCATTGGCCCCGGTTACTTTGAGATCAACATTAGGTTGGGCCAAGAGGACTTGCGCAACCTCTTCATGATTGTAAGAAAGAGCGCGCCCCAGTGGCGCAACCCCATTGCGATTTCTTGCGTTGACGTCCGCGCCGCCTTTCAACAGGGCGTTAATCATGGGCAAATTACCAGTCGCTGCGGCGGTCATGAGGGCGGTGTCGCCTTCGGCCGCATCGTGCGCGTTCGCGTTAATTCCGGCAGTCAGAAAGGCATTGACTGCCATGACATCGCCTGCGGTAACTGCAGCAAGAAAAGCCTGCTCCTCAAAATCGTAACCGCGCAACTTCAAGAACTGCTTTGCCCCGTCGGGCGTCAGTTGCCGCTCGCCTCTTTCACCGCAGGCCACCAAAACAAGCAGACAGCACCCGATGAAAATTCCGAGTTGTATCCTGAACACACCTGCACCTCGCTCAAGGGCCGCAGCGTGCTACGACAGCACGTTTAATCTGCACCGGCTTTACGGGCTTTTCGCCATCCAGTGGCGCATGGTTGATCACGTCGGCAACTTCGATACCCTTCACCACGCGCCCAAAGGCAGCAAACTTTCCATCGAGGTGGTGACCTTCGCCGACCAGGATGAAGAAGTGGGTGCTGGCGCTGTTTGGCTCCTGAGTACGGGCCATGGAAACAATTCCCCGCACGTGCTTGACGTCGCTCGGCTCGTCGGGCAGCCGCCGGTTCATACGATTGGCCAACTCTGCGCTCCAGTGTTCGCTGGTCGCCAGATTACCGCCCTGAATCACAAAATCCCTGACGACGCGGCCGAAGGTCGTGGTGTTTAGGGCTCCGGTAACGCTGAGGTTGAGAAAATTTCGCACTGCCTCAGGCGCAATTTCGGGCATCATCTCCACAACGATCAGACCCGCCTCCGTCTCCAGCGTCACACACTGACCAGCCATTTTTTCTGGCGGCAGACCGTCAAAGGGTTCTCGCGGCGGCGAGACAAGGTTGGGTGGCCTGGCGTTCGCCTTCTTAGCATTATCCGCAGGACTTTGCGTCTGACCCTGCGCGAAAACGCTCATCGCAAACGCCAGGCTGCAGCCAAAGTGCAGAAAGAAATTGATCAGCTTGATTTTCACCTGCAGAATCCCAAACCGACAGCTGTCCGAAGTACCGACTTCACCCGCCTGGTCCCCGCTATTCTGAACGATCGCATATCAAAATCCGCGTTCCGCGAGTTCAATCGCGCGCAAAAGCCCGCGCGCCTTGTTCAATGTCTCTGCGTATTCATTTTCCGGCACGGAGTCGGCAACAATCCCTGCGCCTGCCTGTACCGAAGCCTTGCCGTTGCGCAGTTCAATCGTCCGTATGGCAATGCAGGAATCGAGATTGTCCGCGTAATCCAGATACAGTACCGCCCCCGCATAGATGCCACGCCGGTCAGGTTCCAGTTCCCTGATGATTTCCATGGCCCGAATTTTCGGAGCGCCGGAAACTGTGCCGGCGGGGAAGCATGATGCCAGTGCGTCGAAGCAGTCCAGGTCATCTCGTAGGCGCCCGCGCAGGCTCGTCACGAGATGCTGTACATGGGAATAACGCTCGATCGACATGAGCTCTTCGATCTTCACAGACCCATAATCAGCCACGCGGCCCAGGTCATTACGACCCAGGTCCACTAACATCATATGCTCTGCCACTTCCTTCTCATCAGTCTTTAAGTCCTCACCAAGCATCCAGTCCTCAGTCTCGGTCGCGCCGCGCTTGCGTGTACCGGCAATGGGACGATAGTCGAGCCGTTGCCCGTGGCAGCGAACCAGCATCTCCGGCGAGGCGCCAATGATCGTCTCCTCGCCACAGCGCAGGAAAAACATGTAGGGAGAGGGATTGATCGAGCGCAGTGCCCGGTAGATGCTGAGCGGCTCCCCGGCATAGTCGACCGAAAAACGCTGGGAGAGCACTACCTGGTAACAATCCCCGGCCAGAATGTGCTCCTGAATCCGGCGCACGCCGTTTTCAAATCCGCGTCGCGTCCAGTTGGACATGAGTTCCGAGGGTTCCCTACCACGATTTCTCAACTCCGACGCAGCCGCAGGGATACTTTGCAACAGCTCATTTTCGATGACGGCGGTGCGTTCCACGGCTTCATCATATAGCTCATGCAAACGCGCTTTGCTCCCCCGCGCTTCCTCAGTTAAAACGATGGCCGTGATCTCCATCTGCTGGCGGAGACGATCGAAGGCAATGACATTGCGATAGAACATCCAGAGCGCATCGGTAGGCAGATCCAACGGCATCGTCTCTGCAGAATTCAAACCCGCGTCCTTCGCTTTCAAGACCGGTTCAAACCAGCGGGCTGCGTCGTAAGCCAGGTAGCCAACAGCGCCACCGGCAAATGGAGCCAGGCCAGGGCGTCTTGCCAGGACCCGTTCGCGAAAGTAGTCCCGCACAAAATCGACGGCCCGAACAGCGAGCGTCTCACGTGTGCCTCCCCGATCGACAAAAGTGACGTCCCCGCAGCCACGCACAATCATTTCGGGATCGGTCCCAAGAAATGAGTAGCGCGCGATGCGCTCGCCACCCTCAATGGATTCGAGCAGAAAAGAGTACGGGCGGTCTGCGGCAAGACGGATAAAGGCTCCCACCGGCGTCTGCAAATCAGCCAAGACAGACCGCACTACTGGCACGACATTGCCCTGTCCTGCCTCGCGCTCAAATTCCTCGAATGTTGCCGGTTTCAGATCAAGCATGCCGCATTGGAAACTCTAGCGTAGTTGGGGGGAGGAATCTAGGAGTAATGACGTTGAATGTTGGTCTTTGGTCTTTGGTCTTGGGTCTTGGGTCTTGGGTCTTGGGTCTTGGGCTCCTGGCGAATGCTGCCCAGTCCGGTTGAGCGCAACTTGCCGTTACGCTCTCAACCGGCGACGACCTCAGAGCAAGCTGTTGGCGGCCAGCCAGTGGCCACCATCAACCACCAACACTGCCCCGTTAATAAAATTGCCGGCATCGGAACACAGAAAGACAGCGGCGTTCTCAATGTCCTTGATGAGTCCAAAGCGGCCGAGGGGAATTCGTTGCCGCAGCTTTTCTTTGATTGGCTCGGGCACCAGCCGCTTCATGCCTTCCGTATCCTCAATTGGACCGGGGGCGATGGCGTTGGTGCGTATCCCATGACGCCCCCACTCGACTGCCAGGTTGCGTGTCAAGGCATCCACTCCGGCTTTGGCGGCCGAGACATGAAGCTGCATGGGCGTACCAAGATAGTGAAGCGTGGCGCTGATATTCAGAATCTGCCCGCGGTGCTCCTTCAGTTGGGGGAAAGCGGCGCGACAGACATTGAAGGTCCCCTTCAAATCGATGTCCACCACGGAGCCAAAACCGTTGGGCGAAAGCTGATCGGCGGGACAGAGAAAGTTTCCGGCGGCGCCGTTGACCACAATATCGATCTTGCCAAAGTGCTCAACCGCAGCAGCAATCGCTTTCGCTACTTCTTCAGGATTGCGCACGTCAGCGGCGACTGCAAAAGCTCGCCCGCCGTTTTCGTTAATCGCGGCTGCAGCCGGCTCCAGGTGATCGAGTTGGCGACTAACGAGCGCTACAGCCGCGCCGGCTTCCGCCAAGGCGCGCGCCACTCCGCCGGTTATGCCCGTACCGCCTCCTGTGACGAAGGCGACATGATCTTTCAAAAGCCCTGCGATGAAAATTTGTTTGTTCATAATTTTTAGAACCACGTGTGTTGGCGGGTGGTTGCAAGATTGAGTTCACAGGTACTTGTCTAGTTCATTCTGTGTCCAAATGCCGGGCCATTCCTGCCTTAACTTCGATATGCCACGGTCATTAATAAATTCATAATGGCGGGTAAACCTACCTACTTCGAAACAATCCGAGTGCTGGTCAAGATTCAGTCCGCCATTGAGCTGGGAAGTGTAGATGACATTGCTTTTCGCAAGTCCGGTGACCAAGCGGTCAATAGACTTATAGTGTGCGTATTGCTCATCGAACGTACTCTTGCCGGATTCGAAGGTGAGTAAGGTAAGCGCCGTTGATGGATCGTCAAACGCATTTGCTTTAGAAAGTCGGTACGAATCGACTGAAAGAAAGCCCAGTAAGACGACGGCAACGGCACCATCCCAATAGAGGTAGTCACCCGCCTTAATCCGCAAGAGATCTCTCCTGTGCCTTATTGCTTGCATGAAGTAATGAGCAACGTCTTCACTTAGCCTTTCCTCTCAAGGTTTGCGTGTAACAAAGACACTGGGCGTTTCTGTATTTAAACCAATATGTCCTTCGCTCAGATACTGATGCACAAATAGTGTTAGGTTGTGCTTTCCTGATGTGGTGAAGCCCTTGAACTTGTCCATGTACAGTTCACTCGGTTGCAGCTCATGAAATACTGCCTGACTCACAAGGACTTGCCCACCATCAGCCTTGTCCATAATTCGTGAGGCCATGTTTATCCCAGCTCCAGCAATGTTCTTTCTACCGTTTATATCTGAAACCAAGATATCTGTGTTTTGGTTTATGCCAATTCTCACCTGGAAACGGCGGGTTTCGTTCTCTGTCGCTTTGTTGTGCTCTTCGACCGACTGAAGAATACTCAGGGCGATTTGAATATGAGCATCGTAGGCGATAGCGGGATTGGTTAGGGCTATGCACATTCCGTCGCCGGTGGGGATCAGGAGAACGTATGCTTCAGAGTTAACCTTGAAGGAACTCAGCGCCTGCCGCACAATTTCATTCAGATGCTGGACAATCTCGGATTGAGCTTCAGCGCTTCTATTGCTGAATTGTACAACGTCCAGGAACATGTATTTCGCGTAACACCTAGCGACCGGCTCTTTCTCGGATTCCATTAGGCTTTTCCTTTATTCGGCGAGGTCACGGCAGCATCAAATGAGATTTTGATTCGTCCATATAAAAGGTGTGTATTGCTGCTGAGTGTTGTCTCAGCAACTCCTCAGTTTTCTTGACTGTACAATTGCCAACCCGCAACCAGATAAATTTTGGGGGACTACCGCGTAAGAGACTCCGCTGTTGGAAATCCGAATCTTTCGAGACGAGCGTAAGACCGTGGTCCTTCGCGTGTTCCCAAATGACGAGATCGCTGGCATCACGTAGCCCGATTTCTCGTACGTGAACGCTACCTGCGTAAATGTCCGCGAGGAGGCGTGGCAGGCGAGGAGAAAGGTTCTGATCAAACAGCAGTCTCATACTCCGGTAGCGTCGCCAGCTTGCGCTCGCGATCGGCAGCAAAGGCCAAACATGCGCGAATATCTTCTGAAGTCAGATCAGGAAATTCTGCCAGGAGTTCTTCCTCAGTCATACCGCCAGCGAGGTATTCCAAAACATCAGTGACAGTCATCCGCGTCCCGCGAATAGTTGGCTTTCCGCTTCGCTTGCCCGGCTCGATAGTGATTATGTGGCTGTAATCCATGGGCGCATCATAACAAATAGACCGCGCAATACAGAACCCGGAGCGGACCGGGGTCCCCAAACGGGCAGCCCGCTTCGCGTGGTGGATAGCAAGGCCTGCTGCCACTCAACTCGAGTCTGCGATCCGATTACTACAGCTCCTGATTCTGTAACCTGGTTTGTCGCTTCAGTCTAGCTACCAGCAATAAACGGTCGCGCTTGCACGATGTACAACTGCCCGTTCAGATAGGCCCACTCGATATCCTGTTCGCGGTTGCCAAACACGCGCTTGATTCCCAGCGCCGCCTGCACCAGGCGCTTAATCACACCATCGGTGAGCACTGAGCGCTCGCCGGTTATGGGAATCTCTTTCAGGCCACCGTGCTCGTCGAATGTCAATAAGGAGTCTTCAGCAGAACGCGTCAAGACGCGCGTGGCCTTTGCGCGCGGGCTGTAGATTACCTGTTCCGCGACCTTTGGACCTTCGACCACCTTGCTGCCCAATCCACGCTTGGCGCTGATGTAAATCGCACCTTTGTTGTCCCGGTCAAAGGGATCGGTGGTGATCATCACACCCGAGCTTTCCGAATTCACACCTTTCTGGATCAGGACCGCCATAAATATCTTCATATGGTCGACGCCCGCGCGCTCGCGCGCTTCGTAGGCCTCAAAGTTCCAGAGTGACGCCCAGACTTTCTTGATTCCGGCGAGGATCTGTTCCGCACCCCGAGCGTTGGGCACCGTCGTATAAAGACCGGCGCCACTAAAGTTCGGCAGGTCCTCTGAATTCGAGGAGCTGCGGACGAAAAGACCCTGACCGGCAAATGACTTTTCCACGCGCTGCAAAACGCGCTCGCGCAGTTGGGCGTTCAGCTTGCCATTCTGCAGGCGCTCGCGCATTTCCGCGAGCCGCTGCCGGCGATAAGCAGGATCGTGAACAAATTTCTGATCGTTCAGCAACTCATAAAGCGCGTCAACAAAATTGTTTTCCTTGAGGAACGCGTCGTAGTAATAGAATGGGATAGTAAAACCCTCGGGCACGTCGATACCCGGCAGGTGGGCGTTTGCCACTTCACCCAGGTTCGCCGATTTGCCTCCATAGGCGATGCTCATTGTCCGGCGCTGTTGCTTGAGATCGAGCAGCCGCTTTTCCGCGAGGTCGTAACGCGGCTTCATAACATCAAGCCGTTCGGCCATTCGCTTTTGGTAGGTTCGCAGCTCGTCGATGTCGGCGCGCTTGACGCTGTAGCCGTCGCGCCTGGTCTCAAAATTTACCCACCAGCCATCGTACTGCCTGAACAGCTCCTGGGCATTTTTTATGTAGGCGTTGGGAATGCCCTGGCCTTTGGCCAGCAGATTTATGTGCGACAACGGAGTCGAGGGCAGAGTGGTAATGATGCCCGCGACCGGCGGCAGTTGAATTGGCACTTCGTTGAGCACAATGATCTCGTTCGAGCCAATCTCCACGTGCTCGTCCAATTTTTGAATAATGTGAATACGGCCGAGGCCGTGAGCAATATTCAGCGCCTGGTACTCCTGCTCACGAGCGATTTCGCTTTGCGTAATTCGCGGGATCTCTCCAATGGACGATGAAACCTCTTCCTGGCGCGTGGAGTTGGGTTTGAAAGCCAGTTTGGTAAAAAAAGTCCGGTTCAGGATCTCTGCCGCGAGCTTAATTTGTTCCGCCGGGATCAGATCCCCCTCCCAGAACTCAAATGTCCAGCGGCGGATTGGCGTCTGCCAGGCTATCGTGCCGAGGATAAACCGGCGATTAGGCTTTAGATAGTTGTTTTCAAAGAATACGCGGCCGCGCTCGAGTGAAAGGTACGTTCCGTTAATAAAATCCTTGTGAAAGGGGTAACGTTTTGTGTTGACGTAATAGATGCGGTTGTTCTCTTTGCGGTCAATCACGAACAACGCGTGGGGCAAGGCATAAGGCGTGTCCGGATCATAGGTAACGGCGATTGAGTCAAACTCCTCGCGGCTTGAAATCGCGGGCAGTGAACGCTCGTTAGAGGCCGGGACAACCTGAGCGTGGGAGCCGGAAGTCAGCACCAGGAGACTAGCTAATCCGATTATGAGTAATCGCGAAAGATCTTGCCTTGGGCTCATAACTCTATGTTCCGCTGCCGCGGACCTGCGCCCCAATCTCTGGCGCTCACAATTTATCGGGGTTGTCGTAAATCTGGAAGACCGTCTTGCCATATTCAAAATATTTCACCATCAGGGGTTTCACCTCGGTTTCCCAATCCGCGGCAACCAGCCCTTCCGCAACTCCCGGGAGCGATACGCTTTCGATGCCGCGTTTCGCACAGTAACGCTCCAGCTTCCGTAAGCCGGTGTTCAGGTAAGAGGCTGAGTTATCGTTCGACTCCCCCTGGGTCGCCATATAAATTATGCCTGGACGATTCTTCGCGGGGGCGACGACAAAGAGATCGCCTCCCAGAAATTTGTTGCCACGGGCAAATTGTCTCAGGTGCTTTTGCGCATCGGGCCACTTTGAAGAGATTCGCGCCGCCAACCCCCGGCCGGTTTCCTCCTGCGTACCGGTGCCGACACCGGTAACAATGTAGCTGGTAGTTGCGCGAAGAATATCGCCGGAAACAAATTTAATCATCCGTCCTGTACATCCGTGGTACAAGAGCATAGCACTAATGAATTCACAAACGTCACCGGTCGGCGAATTCCGTCGAGCACTTAACGCCTGCGCTGCACGCTACGGCGTGGCGCTCGACGCCGTTATAGTGTCCAGACTTTCTGATTACTACGCCCTGCTGCTGACCTGGAATCCACGCCTGCACCTGGTGGCACCCTGCTCGTCCCAGGAGTTTGCCACGCGGCATGTACTCGAATCCCTACTGCTGTCAGCGCACTTGCCGGCAAATGCCCGGGTGGCTGATGTTGGCTCTGGTGCGGGCCTGCCAATAATTCCCAACTTAATCGCCCGACCGGACCTGCAAGCAACTCTGGTCGAAGCTTCACAGAAGAAGTCTGTGTTTCTCAAAGAAGCATTGCGCGTTACCAAGTCTGGGGGGCAGGCAAAAGTGGTCGCCGCGCGCTTTGAAGATCTCCCGCAGCCCATGGTGGATATTGTGACTTGCAGGGCTCTGGATCGCTTCACAGAGCTGTTGCCTGCATTAATCGATTGGGCTCCGCCTCGCTCCAGGCTACTGGCGTTCGGCGGCCCTGGCCTGCAAAAACAAATTACCGCAACGAATCTCGAGTTCGCTGCAATCAAAATCCCTGACACGGAGCGCCGGTTCTTATTTGTTGTCGAAAAGATTTGAGTAGCCCAGGCTCACGGTGTCCGAGCCCCTGAGAATTCAATGATGTACAAGGCGGATTTTTATGGGCGCGAGTGAAAAGGAGGAGAAAAAACCCAGACCAAAGCGCCGGTGATTCGGAGTCATCGGCGCCCCGGGAATGGATACCTCTAGCGGACGACTTCAATGCCGATCAGTTGCTGCCCTGAAATTACAAAATCGGCTGCCGGCAGCTCCATCTCAAAAATCGGTGACAGGGGAGTGGGAATGTAGCCTCCTGAAGTCCTGTCGCTGTTTAGTGTTGCCACCATCGAGGGCGGCAGGTTGGGCAGTTCGTTCGTACCAATGACGGCGCCCGGCGTCAACCGGAACAGCTTGACGTAGAGGCGGTCACTTTTCTTTACCTGGTTTATCGCTGTGACCAACTGGCCCAGGTCACGCGGCACAAACATCTTTGCCGAAGAACCCTCCTGCAGCGCCCCGCCATCACCGACAAATATCAGGAGCTGTCCGGTGGGCAAATCCGCCGGAATCTGGATGGGAATTCGCTGCACAAATTGCTTACCCGAATCCGTGCGTACATAGGCCTGAATTTCGACCTTTTCACCACGCCTGACCTCAGTCCGATCAAGCGAGATGCGTTCGAGGTTGGCGGCATATTTTGTGTCCGTCGAGGTCACTTCCAGGTTGATGCCGTCCAGTTGCACATCGTCAAACCCGCTACCCAGCAAAGACGAAATTGGCGATGCCACTGAAGCGGCCGCCATCTGGGCCGAGTTCACTGCGGAAAAGCGTCTGTCCACAGTGACAGTATCCTGGCCCTTAACCTTGATCTCGCCCTTGATGCTGATAGTGGCATCGCCGAGCGAGCGCTCGCTGGAAGTGATGGTATTAAACAGCGTGATGTTCAGAAGCAGTGGGGTCAGAAATGAATCGTTCGCGATTTCGTAGGAAAATGATTCGGTACGGTCGCGACTGGTGTGCAGCTTAATCTTTACCGGAATCATCTTTGGGGCAATGCCAAGGTTCCCAAAAACCCCGGTGGCGCGGTCCTGGGAAATTGAACCGACCATCTGGCCCGGGACTGCCAGTTTGAAAGAGTTGTTGACATTGGGAATGACCGTCACCACCGAAGCTTCGGTCATCGGCATGTCCGAAGATCCGAGGCTGAGGAAAGGATGGCCAAAGGCATAAATGCGATCGCCGTCGCGAAATGTGACGGTCCCCGAAGCGGCCAGCGAATAATCGCCGCGCACCAACTGCACGCTGATGGAGGTTCCCGGAAGCAGTGTCTTTTCGTTAGCGGTCACCAGCGGGGTAATCGCGGCTGCCCCGCCCGCACCGGCCACTGGCAACAACCCATTAGCGATCAACTGCGACGAAAACTGCGCAAGTGTTTCCTGCCTGATACCGCCAAAAACTACGGGGGTAGCGATGGGCATCATTTGCTGGCCCAGCAGGGGAATGAGAGGCGAACCGGAAGCGACGGAGGCAATCAGTGGGGCCCCGGTAATGACTGGCCTCGGCAGCACTGGCTTCCATTCAGTACCTGCCAGTTGTGCAAATGAAAATGCCCGCGGCTCTCTGGCCTTTTGTGTCTCGCTGCCGTTTCCCTTCTCAAAGATATCGATCATTTCCTTAATTGGCGTAATGCCCGCAATTGGCTCTTTTGAGAACGGAAAACTGAAGGCGATGGCCCCGACCAAACGGCCGTCAATGTAGACCGGAGAGCCGGACATGCCGGCAAAGACACTGGTCCTTTCCACATTGTTACCGCTGAGCCGGGCGATAATTCCCGATTGATGTGGGCCGGGAAAGCCGGGCAAAACCCCCAGAATTTCCACGCCAAACTCCTGAGGCTCGCTGCCGCTGAACACGGTACGCGCGATTCCCTTCATGCCCGGTCGCAAATCTTCAAGCGGATACAGACGCGGATCGCTGGCAGTGGAGCTCTTGAGCTTCTGGCCCAGCGCCGCGCCCATAGAAAGGAATGTAATGGAAATTGCGAGTAGCAGAAGACATCTTTTCATCAAATTACCTCTGAAGACCGTTCACAAAAGACATTGTACGAATCGCTCATAGTCACGGTCGAATTGAGCCCTGGCCGCCCTCACGACTATAGCTTCCGTCCCAGACCGGGTCAAGATACAAGCTGGCGGACTCGGTCCGGGTGGAAAAACTTCTCAAACCGGCTATGTGCTTAGACGCATCAGGGCGACAATTCGTTCCGCGAAATAGTCACGCCCCCTCTGTCTTCATTATGTTCTCTGTGAAAGAGGCCAAGCCGTTAGATGCGTTAAGCGCCGGGTACCGGAATCGAGAAGGAGAAACCACTTTGCGGAGGCGCAGTATGCGTGATAACGTGCGCCAGTGATCATGCATGGAAAACATTGACGCTTTCATCCTCGCCGGCGGAGCTTCGCGTCGAATGGGGACAGATAAATCGGAACTGCGGATCGAGGGACAATCGCTCCTCCAGCTCGTCGCCGCAGCCCTTACTGAAGTTGCGGACACGGTCACAATCGTTGGTCGAAAGACCGCCGATTCAAGGCTTCAAAGTATCGCAGATGTCTACCCGCAGTGGGGCGCCCTCGGCGGGGTGCATGCGGCCCTGTCAGCTTGCAGCGCGGCCTGGGCGCTTATTGTAGCTTGCGATATGCCGCATGTGACTGAGGAACTCTTCTCGAGGCTGATCAGCCTGCGCGGGAACTCTGAAGCGGTCGCGCCCATCCAGCCAGATGGCCGTCCGCAACCGCTTTGCTCGCTTTACCGAGTTGAACCGTGCAAGACCAGAGCTGAAAAGCTGATTCAATCCGGCGAACGAAAACCCCTGACTCTGCTACAATCCGTTCGCACGCGTTGGGTAACTTTCGCGGAACTTGGGGATCTCGACGGAGTTGACCGTTTTTTTGCTAACATGAACACCCCTGAAGATTACTCTCAGGCGCAGACGAAAGGGGCAGGTCCCAACAAAGTCAACTAACTCGGTCGGATTGAGATTGCTGTTTCGGGGTTCGGCTTTCAGCCTTCATCCTTACTACTATGGCCCGACGACCGCCACTCGGAAAGAAACTTTTCAAGGCGCTGCTGCCAATCCTGTTGCTGGTAGTGCTTGCCCTCGGCGGCATCTTTGGTTGGATTGTCTATGACATCAGCCGGCCCCATCGTCAGGCGTACCTGGTAACACCGCAGGCTTTTGCTCAAATCAGTGGGCCAGGAGTAAAGGCTACGGATGAAACCTGGCACAATCTTGACGGGACGACTGCGCGTGGTTGGTTGCTGCGGGGTGCGGAAGGCGCTCCCGCCGTCGTACTCCTGCATCGTTACTCCTCCGATCGTTCGTGGCTTTTCAACCTCGGCGTAAAACTCAATGAAGCTACCAGCTTCACAATTCTTTGGCCTGACCTGCGTGGTCATGGTTTAAAACCGCCGGTCCAGACTACTTCCTTTGGCGTTAGCGAAGCCGATGATCTGTTGGCGGCCATGGATTACCTGAAGCAACTGAAGAGTCAGAAAGGTCAGCCACTCGTCGGTGATCAGATTGGAGCCTATGGGAACGAGCTGGGCGCCTATACCGCCATCAAGTCGGCAAAGCAGGATGCACGGCTGCGTGTGTTAGTGCTTGACTCTGTGCCACGCAACCCGGACGAACTAATAAACGCCGCGGTGAAAGAAGAGACGGGACTGGCAAATGCTCCGGTGCAATTTCTGGCCCACCTGGCGACGCGGGCGTACTTTATGGGTCGCTACGACAACGCCAGTTCATGTTCACTGGCGGCGTCACTCCCGAGTCAGCGGGTGCTCTTGTTGTCGGGTACTGATGCTGGATACCTGCGAGAATCCACGGCAAGCCTCGCGCAGTGCTTTCCCCGCGCCAGCAATGTCGAAGTCAAAACTGATCTGCCCTTGACGGGTTTAAGCCTGCCTTCGGCCACTGGAGAGCAGGGGGAAGGTTACGATCGGCGCGTGATTGAATTCTTTGATCACAGTCTGCGCGACATAGCTCCAGCGCCTACTTTGCAGTGACAGCCATTAAGGCGATCCTGCCATTATCCGCAATAGTCAGCGTTTGAATTCCGGGAAGATTCTGCAGGCGCCCAGCTGATCCGAGTGGGGCGACAATTAACAAAGGCGCTTTCACCCTGCGCGCCTCGGCAGCTACTTCATCCCCGGTTTCAAATTTATGCGGCTCGCCGTCAGGGCCGTAAGCTACCCTCCCTGCCGCATAAAATTCTGAGGTTCTTTCAATGCGGCTGAACATAAATACCGGCGCCGCGGCGTAACCCCGCGCATCGGCTTGTTTGAACAAATCGCGTACTGACTGCGGCGAAGCAAATCGATCCACCGCAAGGCTGAGGGTTAGTACGCTACCTACGAAAGGTATGAGCGCCAGCAGCAACACAGCCAGCCGGCGCCGGCGACTGAAAATCAAACTCAGAGCACCAAGCAACGCGACCGGCGCCAGGATCGCAAGCGCACTCGACAGCGTGAGCTGATGAGACTGTCGGGCATAGATGATCCCGGCCACTGACAAGAGCACGACCAGGGCGGACGTCAACCGCATGGTCAAGCTGCCAGGGGAGCCCGAAACAAAGCGGTTCAAACGTTCGCCAGAAAGCAGGGCAGCTGCCGGAAGCGCGGGCAAAATGTAGGCCGGCAGTTTCGATCCCGAAAAAGAGAAGAAGATGAGCGGAACCAGGCACCATGCCAACGCAAACACGCGTGTCTTGTTGGCCGGCTCAACGGAAGTCCAGCTCCATTCCTTCACCTTGATGGCCGCTTCAACCAAAAATAGCGTCCAGGGCAGGCTCAACATCAGCATGACCGGTCCGTAGTAATAAAGGGGCTGTCGATGCTGGTACTTGTTGGATAGATAACGCGCGAAGTGATGCTGGATAAAAAACTGATCAATAAAGACCCAGCCATGGCGCGCGATCACTGGACCATACCAGACCGCAGCGACGCCCACGGCGAGCGGCACTCCCCAAAGTAGACTTACAAAGACCTTGCGATCCGGAAGTTTTCTGAGCAGCAAATAAAAAGCGGTGACCACTCCGAAAGGAAGCACGATGCCCACCAGCCCTTTTGCCAACAACGACATGCCGATAAAACAGTAGAACCCCGCGAGCAGCCAGTAACGCCCTTTCTCGCTGATTTCAGAGGCAAGAAAAAGACAAAGCGCCAGCGTAATCGTCATGGTGAGCACAATGTCAAAACTCGCCCCGCGCGAGAAAACGATCAAGCCGCCACTGGAAGAGATAACCAAAGTGCTGAAAAAGCTGAAATTCTCAAATTCGCTTTGCTGCCTACGTTCGACCAGATAGGCGATCCAGCCAAGAGCGCCAATGGTCAGCAACCCCGCCAGCGCCGGGCCCAGCCGCGCTGACCACTCCGAAACGCCAAAGAGGCGGAAGCTCCCCATCATCATCCAATAGAGCAGCGCCGGTTTTTCGAACCAGGGGTGTCCACCCAGGGTAGGGGTGATTGGGTCATGGCGCAGAAACATCTCGCGCGCGACCTGTGCATAGCGTGGCTCGTCTGGCCCAACCAATGGCAAGCGGCCCAGACCGTAGAGATAAAAAGCAGTAACACCGAGCAACAGCAACAGCCACGCCCGTTTGGTAAGCTTCAAACGTTCCAAGTACACTCCAGGTGGTCAGCGGTCATCGTTTGATCTCGGCACATTGAGCTTTGTCAAAGTACCAAGTACAAAGATGAATGTACAAAGCCCCAAGGACGTTTTGCGGACAACTGACCACTACGAAACTATGCCATTACGTACCGCAGTCATCGGCGTGGGTCACCTCGGCCGCCAACATGCACGCATTCATGCGAATCTAGCTGCCGAAACTCTTTCAACCTTCGTTGCTGTTTGCGATCTGTCGGAAAGCACAGCCAGGGCCATCGCCGACGAACGTCAGGTTGAATGGACTTTGGATTGGCGGACGTTGCTGGGGCGTGTCGAGGCCGTCAGCCTCGCCGTTCCCACCGAGGCACATTGCGAGATCGCCTGTGGCTTGCTTGAAGCAGGGATGCACGTGCTGGTAGAGAAGCCCATCTCGAGAACTCTGGAGGAGGCAGACCAGATGATCGCGGCCGCGCAGAGAGGCCGCGCAATTCTTCAGGTTGGACAACTGGAGCGCTTTAATCCGGCGTTGCTGGCGTTGCGACCGCAAGTCCACAACCCGGTTTATTTTGAGATTCACCGGATCGGTGAATTTACTGCCCGCTCTTTGGACATCGACGTAGTGCTTGATCTGATGATTCATGACTTGGACATAGTGCAGTGGCTGGTTGGCGAAGATGTTGAGGTGACAGGTCTGCACGCTGTGGGTATTCCGATTTTAACGAACAAGGTCGATGCCGCGAATGTTCGGCTTGAATTTGCTACCGGCGCCGTGGCGAATATCACCGCTTCGCGAGTCGGCACGGAAAAGATCCGTAAGATGCGCTTCTTTCAGCCACATGATTACGTGGCCGTCGACTATGCCACCAATCGCGCTACTATCAGCAGCCTGGCGCCACCAACGGCCGACGGCGTCTGGCCGGGAGTACATACAAAAGAACTCGAAGTCCAAAAGGTCGAGCCCCTGCGCACTGAGATAAAAGCGTTCTTTGAGGCGGCGAAAGGCAAGATAATCTGTCCGATCCCGGGGGCAGATGGACGTCGCGCGCTGGCGCTGGCGCTGCGAGCGTTGGAAAAGATTCACGAGCATACCGCCCGCTCCGGACTCGTTATTTCCAAAGCGAACCAGGCTGATTAATATTGCTGGGGCACCAGCCTGGCCGGTATGAGCCAAAAAATCAAAACTGACCCATCAATTTCAGCTTTGCTGTCCGAGCGCGTTGACGCAGAGGACTTCCCTTCCGCAGTCTATCTCGTCGCCGAACGCGGTCAAATAGTTTTTGCCGGGGCCCACGGCTACGCTGTGCATCAGCCCGATCAAATCCCCGCGACATTGGCGACGATTTACGATCTTGCTTCGCTGACCAAACCTTTGATCACGGGCCTGCTTTGCGCCCGCCGTATCGAATCAGGGGAGCTCACTCTCGACAGCTCAGTCTTGCATTATTTGCCGGAGTTTGAGCGTACAGACAAACAAGTGATTACCATTCGGTCACTGCTGACGCACACCTCCGGGCTCCCGGCCTGGCGACCACTTTACGTTTTGACTGCCGGTAACCCCGACGCGGCGGTTGCCGCCATCGCAAACCTTGACCTTGAATATCCCCCCGGCGGGCGAGTCGTCTACAGCGATCTTGGCTTCATTACCCTGGGTCGCTTACTTGAGCGCATAACGGGGGTGACGTTGGCAGCTCTGGCTGAGCGCGAAATCTTCGCCGCTTTAAAACTGAAGCAAACATTTTTCAATCCCGAAAGCGCACGGCGAACGGGCATCGCGGCTTGTGAAGCGGGCAACAGTTTCGAGCGACAGACATGCGAGGAGATGGGGCTTCAATATGGTTTCTGGCGCGACCGTTTGATTTGGGGCGAAGTGCACGATGGCAATGCTTATTTTCTCGGCGGAGCAGCAGGGCACGCGGGACTATTCTCGAGCGCATCAGAAACGTTACAAATCGCGCGGCAATTTATTGCCGAGCAAACGGAATTGCTCAACTCCGAAACCTGCGCTCTTTTTCGCACCAACTTTACCAAAGGGCTGGAGGAGGACAGGTCAATAGGGTGGAAGCTGGCATCGTCGCCGGAATCATCTGCGGGCCCCGATCTCTCGCCCCGCAGTTTTGGTCATGCAGGTTTCACCGGCACCAGTTGCTGGATCGATGCGGAAGCGCAACAAGTTTTCATCCTGCTGACGAACCGCACACACGCGCGCGCCTTGCCCTTTGCCAACATCAACGAGGTGCGGCGCCAGTTCCACAGCCTGGCAGTCACCGCCCTCAGGGTTCGGGAATCAAGCGTCTGAGCCTTGCTATTTCGCTTCGCTGCGCCGCGAGGGAAAAGGCAAAACAGTAAAAGAAGAGAGGCCTACGACTACGCGGTCTCCCGCTTTCAACTTCACCGCCCTGGCTTCGGGCTTTGTGCGAGTGGCGATGATAGGCCTCGTGGTGGGATTGTCAGGCGTTTCGGTAGTCAAGTAGAAGGCCGTTTCGCGGTCCATATCAAACTGGTCCGGCATCAAATCGAGGCGAATACTCAGGCGTTCGTAAGCGCCCGCGAAGCCTATCTCTTCTACGGTTCCCTGTGACAGCCGGCAGACGCCACTCGCAAAGTTGTCTGTCTTACTGAGCAGGACATCCTCGGGTCTAAAGGCTACTTTCACCGGTTGACCATCACGGAAACGACTACGGTCTACCTCAGCGGCAATAAGAGCGCCACAAATCTCTAGGCGATCTCCCCGAAACACCGCCTCCAGAATATTTGCGGCTCCCAGAAAAGTAGCCACGTACTCGGTAGCTGGGTGGTTGTAAATCTGCTGCGGCGTCCCGATCTGTTCGATGTGCCCGGTATTAATCACCGCAATTCGATCGCCCAGCTCCAGTGCTTCTTCCTGATCGTGGGTAATGAAAATCGCGGGCACATTCACCTTCTTCAGCAGCGTACGTATCTCGCGCCGCAGGTGCACTCTTGTCTGCGCGTCCAGTGCACCGAAAGGTTCATCAAAGAGCAGGACCTCGGGTTTGTATGCGAGAGTTCGTGCAATCGCCACTCGCTGCTGCTGACCGCCAGAGAGTTGAGATGGATATTTTTTCCGGTGCTCTTCAAGCTGGACCAGTGCCAGCAACTCATTAACTGTCTTCTTTACCTCTTTGCGCGGCCGGCGGCGGATTCTTAACCCGTAACCGATGTTTTTTTCCACGGTCATCTTCGGAAACAAAGCATAAGACTGGAAAATGACTCCTACCCCGCGTTCACGGGCCGGCAGCTCGGTCACATCCTTACCATGCAGGATAATCTTACCGGTGTAAGGCTGTTCAAGTCCGGCGATGACACGCAGAATCGTGGTCTTGCCGCTGCCCGAAGCGCCCAGCAATACCAGTGCTTCTCCTTCAGCAACATCGAAAGAAATGTCTTCGAGCACGGGCGTCTGCCCGAAGCGCTTGCTAAGAGCACGCACACTGGCTGCGGGTTGAGGCGCTTCCGAGCTCGGAACGTCGACTGGAGTCATTCTGGGGACTATTTTAGCCGCACTCGCTGCCATATCATTAATTCCCTAAAAGCCGGCAATCTTCAATATCGCAATTCCGGTCAAGCTCGGAGCCAGCACAGTTCCGAGCCTGCGCGACAATCGCGAAACTGAATACACCGGAGTATCAATCAACATCCAGCCATTCCCGCGCAAAGAACAGCACGCTGAAAATCAGGAACGAGAACAATGCTAACACGATGGCGATTGCATTTGCCGCTTCGATCTGGCCTTCGTTGAACTTGGCGAAAATATACAGGGGCGCTGTTTGCGTACGCCCGGCAAGATTTCCGGAGACCAGAATTGTAGAGCCGAATTCACCTACTGCGCGCGCGAAAGTAAGCAGCGCGCCGGAGACGATTGCGCCACGCAGCGATGGCATCGTCACATGCCAAAAGGTCTGCCACCGGGTCGCGCCAATCGTTGCGGATGCTTCTTCAAGGGACCGGTTCATGGTGTCGAAGACAGGTTTAATAACCCCAAAAGCGAGCGGGAAGGTGACGAAAATATTTGCCAAGATGATCGCACCAGCGGTAAACATCACCTGTACGCCATGTGGGGCCAGGAGTCTTCCCAGGGTACCGTAAGGCCCCCACAACAACAGCAAAGCAAATCCTGCCACGGCCGTGGGTATCGCAGTCGGCAAAGAGATGGTGACGATGAGTGCGTTTCGCCCCCAAAAATTATGGCGCGAGATTACATAGGCGGCGAACAACCCGAACACTACATTAAATACAGTCGCCCAAAAACTGGTGACCAGCGAAAGCTTGAGCGCAAATACCGCCTCAGATGCAGTCAGGGCGGACCAAAAGCTTGCAAGTCCCTTGCTGGTTCCAAAGATAAAGATAGACAGCAGCGGTAGGAACACGAGCGGCAGCATCATGAACATCAACATGCCGATGCTCAGCGGTCGTGCGACGTCAAAGCCGCGTACATGTCGCATGGTTGGAATTATAGAACTCATCAGGCTAGCGTCAATTGTAACCGGAACTTGAGCCGCAAACGCGGCTAAAACGTAGCGCAAAACAATCTAAACGGGTAGGGTGTCACTGTATTTGGCTCAGGCTTCTGCTCACCGTTTACCTCTTCTTTGCACCTGATCGCGGAAAATCTGCTCAATCACCTCGGGGTAAGCCCGGACCCAACCCCCGAAATAGTCAACACCAAAAGGCATCTCGATATGTCCGAACTCTCTGTTATTTTCATTGAAGGCTTCGTTGGTCACCGAGTAGAAATGATATTGGACAAACGCCCGCTGCACCTCGTCGCTCCAGAGGTATTGCAAAAAGGCATTGATCACAGGGCGTTTCTCGGGCTTCACGTTGCGATCGATTATGGCGACGGGATGCTCACTGAAGATAGTCGCCTGCGGCACGATTATCTGAATTGGTGAATTAGCCTCCTTCATCAAAAGCCCTTCGAGTTCGTAGGTAACGAGCGCATCACCATTTCCAAGCTCAAAGGTTGTGCGTGCCTCGCGTGCCGATCCGGGAGTGGAGATTACATTCTTCCAAACAGCCTGAAGAGTTTGCAGCGCACGTGCCTTGTCTGGTTGCCCGGTTTGCTTTTCAGAGAGTTTTAGTTCCGAACCAAAGATGGCCAGGATGGACCACTGGGCGCCGCCGGAGCTGATCGGATCGGGATGAATCAAGCGCACGCCCGGCTTGGCCAGATCAGCAAAATCATTAATACCTCTTGGATTACCCTTCCTCACCAGAATAATGAACGGAGTCCGGTTGATAATTCCCTGGTGCGGCAGGGCGTGCCAATCACTTGTGATAAACCCCTTATCCTTTAGGCGCATGGGATCGCGGTCAATTGAAAAAATTCCGATCTCGGCCCCAACGCCCTGCAGGATTTGATTCGTAATGGTCTCTGACCCGGCGAATGACGAGGTAAAGTGAATGTCCTGGCCATGCTCTCGTTTCCATTTGGCAGCGAAGGCCGGATAAATCGACTTCTCCAGCGCTTCTTTCATCACCGAAAAGCCATAGACCGTAATATTGAGACCGCCACCTTCGGCCGGAGGTTTGGGCAGGCAACTACCCGCCGCGAGTAACATCAGGGACAAGAAAAAACCTGCGAGAGTTCTCCGGTTCATCAATGCACCTTCCCTCTAACGGCAGATCCTTCTCAGCCGGGGACACGACACTCAGCTCCAATGCCATTGCGCTTGCGGGGTCTAGCGTCTATATCACAGGTTCATTGTTTGGGGGAAGATCAATGTTAGGGGCGGGCCGATTACGCAGAAGTTTGGTAAGTCGTGACAAACCGGATTCCTGAGGTAATCCACGGATGTGTCCGGCGAGCAGAGAACATGAAGCATAATTGACGACGAGGCGACGACCATCTAGCATAAGAATTCGTGCTGACAGCTCTGTATATCTTTATCGTAGCTCTTTTGGTTTTGGCAAACGGCTTTTTCGTGGCCTCGGAATTTGCGCTCGTCGGCGTGAGGCGATCACGGATTACCGCTCTGGCCGAAGCAGGAAACCGGCGCGCGCGGTTGCTTCTTGATCTGCTTGATCACCTTAACGCATACATTTCAGCAACCCAATTGGGCATCACGATGGCTTCGCTGGCGCTGGGATGGATCGGCGAGCCCGCTTTTGCTCACCTGCTGGAGGGGCCTCTGGAAGGAAGAGTCTCCGAGGCCTGGTTACACACGATAGCCTTCACCTTCGCGTTTACAATCATCACCTTTCTGCATATCGTGATCGGCGAACTAGCTCCCAAAACTCTGGCCCTCGAAAGGACGGAAAAGATTGCACTCGCGATAGCGCCCCCATTGCGACTCTTCTACAGGTGCTTTCGCTGGCCCATACGACTGCTGGATTGGGCCGGAACACGCACCGTCCGCCTCTTTGGGCTTCACCCCTCAGGAGATCACGCCGCAATTTACACTGAAAACGAATTACGGCAACTCATTGAGGCATCGCATCAGAGCGGACAACTAAAAGGCGACGAAAAGAGATTGATAAACAGAGTCTTTGACTTTGCGGACACCACCGTTCGCGAGGCCATGATCCCGCGGACCGCGGTGTCGGCGTTACCTCTAAGCGCCACCTTGGACGAAGCGCGGCAGGCCTTTCGCGGACTCGGTTATTCGCGCATGCCTGTTTACAGCAATAGAATCGATGACGTGGTAGGCGTTTTGTTCCGACGAGATTTAGAGCCCTATCTTGAAAACCAGAGTCTCACATTCGCCCTTCAGGAATTACTGCACCCGGCCGTCTTCATACCTGAAGGTGCGCTCCTCGGTGCCGTTTTGAAAGAGATGCAAAAGACGCGCGCTCATCTAGCCTGTGTCGTAAATGAGCATGGCGGAATGGAAGGAATCATCACCCTGGAGGATCTGCTCGAAGAGATCGTGGGCGAAATCAATGATGAATATGATGAAGAGCTGCGGTCTCAAATCGTCAAGGACGGCGAACAATACCTGCTTGACGGAATGCTGGCGGTTCGCGATGCTAACCGGGCATTGCAACTTCATCTCCCCGAGCGCTCGGATTACACCACCCTGGCTGGCTTTCTGATGGACCAGGCGGGTCGCTTGCTGAACGTGGGGGACTCTATCGAATACAACGGAGGACGTTTTACAGTGGAACGGGTTGACCGGCGTCACATTCGCCGCGTCCGGTTCGAAGTCCTGCCCCATCGCGAAAGTGCTGTAGCGCCCTCAGCAACTGCCGTAGCGTTAATTACCGCCGTCCTGTCTCAGGCTTGAACGACTCGCATCGCCAAGATGCCTCCAGGGCCTAAGAAACCAGTAACCCCCCCTGAGAGCGGATTTTTCGCTCCAAGATAGAGATTATGACCACCCCGGACCCGAACAAACGACTGCTGTTGATTAGCAACTCCACACTCTACGGTAGCGGCTATCTGGATCACGCTGAACCGGAGATTCGAGATTTCCTGGGTAAGTCGACGAGTCGCGTCCTGTTTGTGCCCTATGCCCTTTACGATCATGCAGCCTACGCCAACACGGCGGGTGATCGGTTTCGAAAGATGGGGTACGAGTTGACGTCCATCCACACGGCCACGGATCCCCGCCGGGCGGTCCTCGAGGCAGAAACAATTTTCATCGGCGGCGGCAACACCTTTCGACTCTTGCTGAACCTGTATAGGTGTGACCTGCTCGCAACAATTCGCCGTCGCGTCGAGGAAGGAATGCCGTACATCGGATCGAGTGCCGGCTCCGTGGTGGCGGCCCCCACGATTAGGACCACCAACGACATGCCAATCGTACAACCTCCATCATTCATCGCGCTCGCCCTGGTGCCTTTTCAAATTAATGCGCATTACCTCGACCCCGATCCGAAGTCGACACACCAGGGCGAGACTCGTGAGAAGCGACTGTTGCAATTCCTTGAAGAAAACGATACCGCTGTGGTCGGACTCAGGGAGGGTGCGATGGTGCGCGTCGAGCACGGCTCGTCAATCTTAAAGGGCCCGTCGGGAGCTCGTATTTTCCGCAGAGGACAGAGGCCCTGCGAGCTTCTGCCGGGGGACACACTGGACGACCTCGCTTAATAATGAATCTCAATGCGGGGCATCTGTAGTACTATTGCCTTGCGGCCCCGAGATTTCATCGCCGAGGACTTCCGCCTGATGTTAAGGTTCCCTGCCAGAGCAATTGTCTTGGTGGTCGTTTATTCGATTTCTGTTTCCAGCTTTGTGCTGGCCCAACAGGATAGGCGCGAAGAGATGCGCCCCCGCCGTACTCAGGCTCAACCCAACAATCGAACACCGGTTGAAGTCTTGGATGCAGACACGTCGTCCCGTTCGGCCGCTAAGGAATGGAGCGCTCCCGAGACTGCAATCACTCGGGTTGACGCAACGCATGGCGTGCTAAATGGCGCGGAGCCAATCATGCGCATCGCCCTGGCAACTGATGTGCGCACGGCCACCGTTTCAACCAATGCCGGACTGCTGAGCGCAACTGACTTCGCAGAAACCTTTGTGCCGCTGGGGGTCGCGCGGGTGCGGGTTGAATCACATTTGCTGGCGCCAATGCCGGTCATGGCGGAGACCTTCCTGGTCAGGGTTGCCGGGTTGAGCTCGCGCGCACAGGCTGAGGAGCAAGCCAAATTAATACGCGAGGCAACGGCAGAAAAATCGCAACTTGTGTTCGATGCCGAAACTGAAACTTGGGGACTGCTAATAGGCGGGCGACGCTCTCGCGAAGAAGCTGAGCAGGCACAAACGCGACTTGATGAAGCGGGTTTTGTGGCCACCATAGTTGATCTCGAGTCGCGGGCCGGCAATAACTCAGATTCCGAGGCCGCAAAGCGTCCGTCGCCGCCGATTGATTCAACTCGAAACGGGCAACCAGCAACGCTCACCCGAACCGTCGGCTCTTTCACGCCCGAGCCAAGAGCGTCGACCCCAGCAAAGACAGACCCGGATCCAGGAAAGTCTACCCGTACGAACAATCCAGCTGTTCGCCTCGCCGCGCGTTCAAGTATTGCCACACGCGAGTTGGTGGCATCATCGGTGACTGCAGCCAAACTCTTCAGTTCTACCGCGCCGGTATTGTTTGCCTCTGACGATGAAAACAAGGCGCCGGTCCGTTTCAATGATAAGCCGTATCGCGGGCGTGTCGAGATTTTCGCCAACAGCCGCGGGTTACTGACGGTTGTCAACGTGATTGGGCTGGAAGATTACGTTCGCGGCGTAGTCGCAAATGAGCTCTCACCTGGGGGTTACCCACAATTGGAGGCCCTTAAGGCCCAGGCCATTGCCGCCCGTACCTATGCCATCAAGAATCGCGGGCAGTTCATGTCGCAGGGTTTTGATCTTTTGCCGACCACTCGCTCGCAGGTCTATCGGGGCCTGAGTTCAGAGCAGCCGCTCTCATCCCGCGCCGTAGATGGCACCCGCGGCCTGGTCGCGACTTACGAAGGGCAACCAATCAACGCTCTCTACACCTCGACTTGTGGGGGACGTACGGAAGATGCGGTAAACATTTTCGTCAGCGAAGTTCCCTACCTGCGTGGGCGCGAATGCTCGATTGAAGGCCGGACGAAGTTGGATTCTTTCACTATTCAATCAGCACGGGAGCCGGCTGAGTTTAAGGAAGAAGGACACGTGCCGCTGGCCCGCCTGGTGGCCATGCTTTCCGTTCACAACTTTGGAATGCTGCCCGCGCGCATATCCGATTCCTGGCTATCGGCGCCGGTTTCCATGGGCGAACTCCGGAGTTGGTTTGGCTCTGTTGCCGCCCTGGCCCATCAACCTGTCGTGCCGACTGGCGAGGACGCAAATCGCCCGCCTGGGTTCGCCACGGCCCTGAGCCTCGCTGTTTTTGGTGAAAGTCGTGCCGATACGCTGCTGAATGATGCGGATGTTGAGTACTACTGCGCAGTTCGTGACGCCAGTGAAGTGCCCGCGCCCAATCGGGCGGACGTCGCGCTCTTGGTTCGCGATGGTTACTTGTCGGTCTTTCCGGATGCGCGTCTGCACGCGAGAGAGATCATGACCAGAGGGCGCGTGCTGCGTGCCATAGCTCGCCTGCTCGAAACCCGCGGTTTGCTGCAAATGCAAAAAGGCACGGCGCGTCCCGCCGCTGACGGCTCATTGGTTCTGCGTTCAGCCAAAGGCAAGGACCAGCCATTTAAAGTCGGCCGCAATGCTTATCTGTTTCGCCAGCTCGGCGAAGAAATCTATGCCACGCGCTCCGTTATTCTGGTGGGTGGAGAGCCGGTAACTTTTCATCTCGATAATTACGGCGCCGTTGACTATCTGGAAGTGCGACCAGCTCCTAACGGCGCCGCGGCCGATCGCTTTTCGCCCTTTTCCAACTGGACCGTTGAATTAACGCCGGGCGCGGTTAGGGCGCGGCTGGGACGCGCAGCGCAGGGTATCGGCTCCCTGCTCGACTTGCGCGTGATTGCCCGAGGTGCCTCGCGACGCGCAACCGACCTCCAGGTAATGGGAAGCGAAGGTATAGCTCACGTACGTGGGGGCCGCATTCGTTCTGCTCTGGGGTTGCGGGAACAGCTCTTCGTAGTTGAAAAGAGGTACGACTCAGAGGGGCGTGTGACCGCCTATATTTTCACCGGACGCGGCTGGGGCCATGGTGTGGGACTTTGTCAGGTGGGCGCCTATGGTCTGGCCCGCCAGGGCTGGAGCTACGAAAAAATCCTGCAAGCGTACTACACAGGGATTGAACTGACTCGAATGTATTAGCCCTCCGGTTCAGATTCGAGTGCTTTGTGGTCACAGCCCGTCGGCCCGCAGACGGCGAGTTCGCGATTATCGAAACCGGGAAAAATGCGCTTCTCTCGAGCCCAGATCATCGGAGCACTCTTATTGCTCGCGGCTATCTGGATCGTCATCTGCTATCGCTTTTTATTCGCGTGAGTTCCGAGCCGAAAGCAAAGCCAATCATAGCGGTTGTTGGGCCCACCGCCTCGGGCAAGAGCGCGCTCGGAATCACACTTGCACAGCGACTGCAGGGAGAGATTATTAACTGCGACTCGGTGCAGGTTTACCAGGGCATTGAAATCGCCACCGCCAAAGTACCCCTGGCTGAGCGTCAGGGTGTGCCGCACCACTTAATCGATTTCATACCACCGCAGGTTAACTACACTGCGGGTGAATGGGCCCGGGCGGCGGCAGCCACTATCGACGAGATCGAAACTCGCGGTCGAGTGCCATTGCTGGTAGGAGGCACTGGCTTTTACCTGCGTGCCTTGCGCCGGCCCTTCTTCGTCAGCCCACCTACCGATCTTGAATTGCGGCGACGACTTAACCAGATTCGCGAGCGGCGGGGGGCAGAGCATCTTCATCGCATTCTGCAACGTCTGGATCGCGACGCGGCGAACAAGCTCTACGCGCGCGATTGGCCGAGGGTGCAACGGGCGATCGAAGTGTACATGCAGACAGGCGCATCGTTGTCCGCGCAAAAAGACCTGCGGCCAGAACCTCCCGAGAGTGTCAGGCGCCTGCGGATCTTGGCTCTTAACCCACCACGAGCTGAACTCTACCGGCGCATTAATGAGCGGGCGGAAGAGCATTTCGCAGCCGGGCTCGTGGAAGAAGTCAGGAAATTGCTGGCGCAAGGGGTGCCGCCACAGTCTAACGCGTTAGGGGCGCATGGATACAGACGAGTCGTTGAATACCTGCAAGGCCAACGCGACCTGGCGGGCGCGGTGGCACAAACCAGATTGGACGTACGGCACTACGCAAAACGGCAGTTAAGCTGGTTTCGCCATGAGCCGGACGTGGAGTGGTTTGAAGGTTTTGGCGATCAGCCGGAAGTGCAGGAACGAGTGCTCAACGCAGTACTCGCGCGCGGCACAAACAGCCTTTGGGCGCGCTGACACGCTTTGTTTGGGACACAAATACTGCTTTGCCTGGAATAAGGGCCCGCGCCAGGCAAACAACCCCAACTTGCCGGCTGCCTCTCCCTTGTCAGGGGATAGCGCCTGATGTAATCTAAAATCCCCTAATTTAGTTTTGGCTAGGTGGGTCATGAGCGATGGAAAGTCCACGCCGCAGAATATTCAAGACGCATTCTTGAATACGGTCCGACGCGAAAAGATTGGTGTCACCATTTATCTGCTAAGCGGAGCAAAACTTGTCGGTAAGATACGCAGCTTCGACAAATTTTCAGTGCTGCTGGAATCAACCTCGCAGGAGCAACTGATATTTAAGCATGCCATCTCGACGATAACCGTCGTCAGGCGCCCGCTGGGCGAACTGCGTGGTGCGCCAGCCGAAGTTCCGCAGCTTGAAGCCCCGCCTCAAAGCGATGCTCCATCCGGATCCTGACTCGTTGATTAAGATTTTTGCAGTTAACTGAGGGCGAGGCCAGCAATGCCCGACGGAGAAGCGTACGCCAATTCCAGAGATTTTACGTCGAGGAGAGCGAGTGAGCGGCATTTTTATTACCTTTGAAGGGATCGACGGCAGCGGTAAGTCAACCCAGCTGCGCTTGCTCGCCAGCCATCTGAAGATGGCGGGTTACGACGTTATCAGCACGCGTGAACCGGGCGGCACGCCGTTGGGAATTCGCCTGCGCAGCGCCCTGCTGGATTCGCAGGAACACGTGGACCCACTCACCGAACTGCTGGTCTTTGCCGCGGATCGCGCACAACATGTGCGCATACTGTTGCGGCCGGCGCTGGAGTCTGGTCGCATCGTACTTTCCGATCGTTACGCCGATGCCACTGTCGCTTATCAGGGGGCCGGGCGCGGCTTCTCGCCGCAGTTGATTAAAGAAATCGTCGAGCTGGCCACCGAGGGACTGAAGCCTGACTTAACCTTACTGTTTGATCTCACGGTCGCTGAAGGCGGGCACCGGACCAGGCGCCGCACCGTCGAAAAGAAGCAGACCGATCGGCTTGATGCTGAAGATGTCCACTTTCGTACCCGGGTGCGCGCTGCCTATCTCGAGATCGCGGCGGCCGAACCTGAGCGCGTCAAAATCGTTAATACCGAAGGGTCAGTGGAGGAAACTCATGCGCGGGTAAAGGCGCTGGTCAACGAGTTCCTTGAAAAGCGGAAGAAGGCTTCCGCCACACTTTAGTTTGTCGCTGCACGGAAGGAAGCTTCGCACTGAAGATCCTTTCAGGAAATAACGACAATCTTAAGATTGTCAGGACAATGAATCATGTTCAATAAGCTGGCGGGCAATCAAGGCATAAAGAAGCTCCTCATCCGGATTCTCGCATCCGGACGCGTGCCCGGCTCGCTCCTGTTTGTCGGTGCTGAGGGTGTGGGCAAGAAGCTTTTTGCGCTCGAACTAGCGAAAGCGTTGAATTGTCGCGCACCACGCGGTGTGGAAGCCTGTGACGAGTGCCCAGCCTGTCTTCGCATTGCCAGGTTCAATTTTCCGCAAAGTGATAAGTCTGACGATTGGAACGAATTGATCCGTACTGATCATGCGGATGTGGCCATGGTCGTGCCCCCGAAACGCGTTCTCAAGGTCGGACAGATGCGGGCTATCGAACGCGAGGCCAACTATCGCCCCTTCGAAGGAAAGGCGCGCGTGTTTCTGATTGATGATGCCGACAAGTTGAATGACGAGGCAGCCAATGCCATTTTAAAGACGCTGGAAGAGCCGCCGGCTACATCTCACCTGATACTCATTACCTCACGTCCCGCGATGCTTCTGGAAACGATTCGCTCACGTTGTCAAATGGTTCGCTTTGCTCCGCTCAGTATCGCGGAAATGGAGGAGTACCTGGCCAGCAGCAAGACTGCAAAAGCTTCGGAGACCCCTTTGCGGGCTCGACTTGCCGGCGGCAGTATTGGCAGGGCCTTAAAGAGTGATCTGGAAGATTATCAAGCGCACCGGGCCGTCATGATGCGCGTACTGGAAGCGCTCGCGCTTACAGGGGATCGCCAGCAACTCCTGAGCGTGGCTGAAGAGCTGAACAGTGTCAGGTACAAAGACGATTATGAAGAGATGCTGGACATTTTCGAGGGGCTGGTTCGTGACGCCTGGAGGCTGAGTTTGGGGACGAGAGAAATTGTCAATGAAGATTTGCGGCAGGAGCTCGGCAGCATTGCAGATAAGATTGACAGCCGGAACGCGGCCCGCTGGATTGCCGAAACCGAAACTTTGCGCGAACAACTGGAAGTCAACATCAACCGTAAGGTAGCTACTGACGCGCTGTTTCTCTCGCTGGCCGCATCCACCTAGAAAACCCTCAGCGCACCTGCTTGAATTAGATCCTCATCATTTCAGCCTGCTCCATAACGCGCTCCGATTGAGCCAGCACAAACACAACGCCGAATCCTCCACAAATCTCAGTTCAAAGTTAGTTTCTTTCTCAGCGATTTCCTACGGGCAGCCAAGTGACTGTTTCGCGAGAGACACCCCCGCTTCAACATCTCCAGTTGAATCACCCGCCAACCAATAATCGGTTCCGCCATTGTTAGTGTTCATCAGTTTTATCCATCCGGACTCACTGGTCTCGGACGTTGGAGCCCCATCCTGACCCTTCAAGACCCATTTGCCATGCTCGCAGATGTAAAGGTCCTTGTACGTGGTCGTCGTCTTCTTTACTTTGACGTAGATATGTCGCAGTGCCGAAGTGGAAAAGGCGCCGGTTATCTTTTCGCCAAGCTTTACCCCTTTGCCTGCGCCTGCAATTTTCATGATCGCTCCGAAGATATTCATCAACACCTCACCCTCGGGGCTGATTCCGTACTTGGTCACCGCGGCGTCGCTTAGCTCGCAGGTCACTTCTGTCCTTGCCTCGGTTTTTTTTGCGCCCTCGGGATCACATTCTCTCGCAGTGGTATCACCCGGGGGATTTGTGGGCGGCGTTGGCGGCGCCTCCGGCGTAGGCATCGGCGTGACTTTCGCTGGCGGCGTTGCATTATCGGCGGGCCTGGGCCCTGTAGGCGGGGGCTTGGGCGTCGGATCGTCAGTCTTCTCGTACGAGTCAATAGACGGATCGCTGAAGCCATCGTGTGCTTTACTCACCTTGATCCAATCGCAGAACTTGAGCGCAGGCATCTCGTCAGACTTGATGAAAACTTCGGAGGTAGCATCCAACCGTGTCTTGATCTTGATGTGCCAAAGTCCTTTGACACCCGGTTGCGGCGAACCTTCTATGTGGATTGTCTGCCCCTCGAGATCGATCGCCTTCACCTTGCGATTTGAACCGGACAATTTCGTGCCACCAGGAGTGGCAGACGGTGTCGTCTCTGCCACCGGCGGTTGCTCGGCTTCATTTCCCTGAACGCCCTCCGGTCCAGGACAGGCACAGGTGTTGTTTCTGGTGTAGCGATCCGTAATGGTGAAATTTCTTTGCGGATTTGTTGTCTGCACCGTCGCACTGCCCGTGTGTGCCAAGCGGTCGACCTGTGCCTGAATTCGCCCCTCGTTAAAGCGAAAGTCGCCTTTGAGGATGGCGCCGGTTCTTGTGATCAACTTGGGATAAACAGTATCGAGATCAGGGTGCGACGGCTTGCCGCCTCCGCGCGCACTGTCGAACGAGGCGATGGCAATATTAAGCCCGGGTGCAGAGCCGCAGAAAACGTAGTCTCCGGTGTCTGAACTGAAAATCAGAGAATTGCCATTGCTCTCATCCTGCAAACAGATGTCAAATATCACCACTGTGGCCGTCGCGTTCCAACCCCCAGCTTGCAGACCGGTAATCGTCCGCGTAGCCTTGAAGATCCCGTTACCTTGAACCTCAGCCGGCCTGATTGCCACCGTTTGCGCGTCGCCACCCTCCATGTTGACGACTCCGCCCTTGCTCAGGTGGAGTGGAACTGGCTCTGTGATTCCCTGCAAACCAGACACCTCGATAGTCAGCGTCGTGCTCTCGCCCCTGAGCAGCCTTGTCTTCGGGGCGCTTAGATTCACGCCGACGCTGCGATACTGGCCCTTAGTTTCCTGCCCCCTTTCATTAACCACAATCTCAGTCAGCCCGGTTACTCTGGTGGGGGCTCGGAACACAGCTTTGTGCGAAGACTCGGCAAGCACTGGGATTTCCTCACCGCCGACGAGCAATCTCGTATTTTGGGAACTGCCATCGAAATTGCCCGAAATCTCCACGGGCCGTCCCTGCTGGGCTATTGTTGGAAGCGTGAAATCGGATCCGATGGCCAGGACGTTGGGGAGTAGCGGCGCGACCTGGCCGCTGCCGGCGACGACCGCCGAACTCCGCGCCGACGAAATTGGCACCATCGCAGTATGGATCTGCGAACCATCTTTGCTTCTGAGTGCCAGCTTGATCTGCGCCTCAGCAGTGTCATTTCCAAGGTTGGCAGGAATCTTTATGGTGAAGCGTTCGGGTACGCCACCGGTGGTCGGGACAGCGATTGGCTTCGAGAAATCAAACAGCAACTCCAGCGGCAAAGATCTACCACCGCTACCCCTGTCCACTTCTGGCTGGCTCTGTCGTTTCGGCTGGATTATGACCGTTCCGGAAATCGTATCGCCGGCCATCATGTCGTCTGGCAGGTTCACGATGACGCGGCCCTGAATCGCATCGAACGTGACGGTCTTCAGGCCATTACCGCTTCCGGTCTCGACTGTGTCCCGAGGGCCCGCCGGAATCACAGTGCCCTGTTTGGGCGGTGGCGAATGCACTCTTTGTTTCCAGCCGTCGACCGTCGCAGTGTCCTTTTCTGTTTCCGAGGAACCGCCTGTCCTCCGGATCTTCTCTGCGAGCAACCTCTCGAACCGTGCTATGGCCGCATCGGCGGCCGCGCGCGCAGCATCGACTCTCCCGCACGGATCCGCTGCATCGACCAGGGCCTGTGCTCCAGCGGCCGCAGCCTCAGCTGCTGCGGCTTCTCTCTCCGCGGCCCGAGCTGCCCTTTCGGCTGCTCGCGCTGCCTTCCGAGCAGCAGTCGTAGCCTCACCTTTGCCGCGATCCGACGCTTTCGCATCGGCCAGGTCAGCTGCCTTCTCTGCCTCGTTGGCCCTGTTCTCTTTATCTCTGGCGTCTTTTTGCGCTTTCTTGTCGTTCGGGTTGTCTTGGGCTTTATCACGGGCGTCATCCGCTTCCTTTGAAGCGTCGGCTGCTGCTTTGTCGGCCGCGTCAGCAGCTTTGCCGTCCCGGTAATTCCCCGCCCCGCCCGAAGCGCTCTCCGCATCTGCCGCTGCCGTTGCGGCATCGCCGGCAGCCTTACGGAGGTCGTCAGCTTTTTTCCTGGCCGCGGCCGCAGCAGCCTTGGCTGCCGCGGCTTTTTTCTTCAGCTCATCGCAGTCCTGCGCCAGCTTATCCGCCGCGGCTACTTTTTTTTCCGCGTCTTTCCTGGCGTCGTCATACTCATTGGCAGTCGGCGGAGGCCCCGGAACGGATGCGACGTTCAGTGGAGCGATTAACATTATCGCGGCGAGTGTAGAGGCCGTGAAGCGAAATCCGATAGCTGTCTTCATGAGAGTCTCCTCTTAGAATTCGTCCCGCGTCATCTTCTTCACCGGTACCAGATGAAGAGCCGACGCTCCCCTGCGTTCCAGATTACGCAGCCGGACGTTTCGTAATGGATTCCCCTCGGGATCGGACTAATGCAAAAGGCGGACGGATAAACGCAGTATGAACGGGCGTAGATTTATCACCATGAAAGAGCTGGAGTCAATGGCTTTTGGGTGGCCCAATTTCGCATTCCGCGTTGGCTAATTGAGAATGTCAACGGCCGGCGAGAAAAAAACACCCGCAAAAATGAAAAGACTGCGCGGCTAACCAACCGGGCAGTCTTCAATAATTGGAACTTCGTTGCTTCTAGGTGATGCTTACAAGTTCCGGTTCCGTGGCGGACCTTTTTGCTTCGATCTCGGCCAGCAGTTTTTCAGTCTCCAGGACAAAGGCCTCGACGATGTCTGCCCCGCCAACTTTGCGCATGGGCACGCCGTCCTTGAAAATCATGCCGACGCCACGTCCAAAGGTCACGCCAAGTTGCGAGTCGTGCGCCTCGCCTGGACCATTGACCGCACAACCCATGATTGACAGATGGAGCGGCTCCTGAATGTGGGCCAGACGTCTTTCAATTTCGGTCACGATGCCGACGAAGTTGTCAACATCGAGCCGCCCACAGGTGGGACATGCCACCACCGTGACCCCACGCTTGCGCAGTTCGAGTGACTTGAGAATTTCCCAGGCGACGCGAACTTCTTCCTGTGGCTCTGCGGCGAGCGAAACACGAATCGTATCGCCAATGCCTTCATGCAAGAGAATGCCTAATCCAATGGCCGACTTCACAGTCCCCGCAAACGCAGTACCGGCTTCAGTGACGCCCAGGTGCAGCGGGTAATCGACCTTCTCGGCCAGCATTCGGTACGCGGCCACAGTCCGGTGCACGTCCGAGGCTTTCAGCGAAATGATGATATCGGTGAAATCCAGGTCTTCCAGGATCTGGATGTGGCGCAGGGCCGATTCGACCATAGCTTCGGGCGTCGCCGTGCCATATTTTTTCAGCAGATCCTTTTCCAGCGAGCCGCCGTTTACGCCGATGCGAATGGGAACTTTCCGCGCCTGGGTCGCGCGTACTACCTCGCGAATGCGCTCCTGTGAGCCGATGTTGCCCGGATTCAACCGCAGTTTGTCGATACCTGCGTCAAGGGCCATCAGGGCGAGCTTGTAGTGGAAATGAATGTCAGCGACGATGGGAACGTCAGGGACGCGTTTGCGGATTTCTTTGAGGGCGATAGCCGCGTCATTATCGGGAACGGCCAGGCGCACTATCTCGCAACCGGCCCGCATCATTTCTTCAATCTGGGCCACTGTGGCGGCAACGTCGGCGGTGTCCGTCTTGGTCATGGACTGGACGACCACTGGTGCGCCCCCGCCGATTTGAATGTCCTTAACTTTTACTACTCGAGTTTTTCGCATCACATCCGACAAACTTCCATTTGTTGTTTGGTCCTAAGTTGAACTCTCTGCTGCGCAAACGACAAACTAAGGCTTGTCGGACCAAAGCTACTTCGCGGGCGTCGTGGCTGCCGGCTTACTGTCAGGCTCCGGAGAAAACGTCTTCAGCAGATCGTTTGAAATCACGAACACCATCAGCAGAATGACCATCACAAAGCCTACTTGTTGAATACGCTCGCGAATCGGGGTCGAAAGCGACAGGCCAATCACGGCGAGCGCGCCTTCGATTAGCAAGAGAAAGATAGCCCCACCGTCCAGCACCGGTATCGGCAATAAGTTAAATACGCCGAGATTCAGGCTCAAGAATCCCAGCATCTGAAAAAACCCGTCCCAGCCCAATCTTTCAACCTGGGTGGAAGCGACCTTATAGATACCGATGGGGCCTGAAAGCGTGTTGCGCACCGAACGCTTGCCGCTGAACACCTGGCCCAGTGCCTTGCCGGTCAGTTTGATGATTTCCACATTCGAGCGATAGGCATAACTGGCAGCGCCGCCAATGCCGGCTTTTTGCAGCGGGAATTCGTCCCCGATACTAATCCCGAGCACTCCATTGGCCAGCCGCCGCGAATCTGTGTTTATCTCGACTGTCTTTCCGCCACGCTCCACGGTCAGTTGCAGTGGCTGATTATTGTGTTCGCGAATATAGCCGGTGACCTGCGCGGCGCTCCTGACCTGTTGGCCACCCAGGGCCACCACCCGGTCTCCGGCTTGCAAGCCGGCTGCGGCGGCTGGCGAGTCACGAGTTACTTCGTGAATCACAATCGGAACTCCGCCATTGTCCGGGACGAAGTCCAGAGTACCGGCGGTTTCGCCGTTCTCCGTCCGCGGCGTGGGCTTGATATTGAGGGCCAGCCTTTGCCCATTCCGTTCTATTACCAGGGGCAATTCCTGATCCGGTGACAACAAGCCATCGCCGTATATGCTGTCCCATTTTGGATTTTCGACCCCGTTGAACTGGACAATGCGGTCGCCCGCTCTCAAGCCGGCTACCTCAGCGGCGCCTTGCTTGACCACAAAGCTGACAACTGGGGCCGGCGTATTTGGCACCCCGAACATTAGGGCCGCCACGAAAGGAATAGTGAAGGCGGTAAGCACGTTCATAACCGGGCCGGCGAGGGCGACAAGAATGCGCTGATACCGGGGCCTAAGGTTGAACATCTCTTCCGGAGGAATATCGGAGGCGCCGGCTCCTTCCAGCGGGGCATTCGATTCATCACCGCCGAGCTTCACATAGCCGCCCAGCGGAATCGCTGACAGGCGATAATCCGTTTGGCCCCAGCGCTTGCCAAGCAACCGGGGTCCAAAACCGACAGAAAAAGTCTCGACGCGGATTTTGAGAAGTTTGGCCACGATGAAGTGGCCAAATTCGTGCAGAATGACCGCCGCGCCTAAAATCAGGATAAAAGCTAAAACACCAATTAAAGAAGGCATTCGTTCAAATTCTCTTTTCTAGAAACTGCAACCAAAGCCACACAGACTCAGAGTCAACCCTGCTAAATTGGGTTGCACAACTGAGTTTACGCGGCGTCCGAGCAGGCGTCAAACCATTCGTTCGGCCAATTGATTGGGAGTCTGCGCCAGTTTCTCTAGTTCTGCGAGCGCCGCTAAACGTGCCAGACGATCGGTTTCAAGCACCGTATCGAGGTCCGCCAGGGCTCGTGTGCGGTGACTATCCATGACTGCGGCAATCACTAGTGGGATGTCGGTTAGACAGATGCGTCCATCGATAAATGCCTGCACAGCCACTTCATTGGCGGCGTTCATCGCCGCCGGGAGGGTGCCCCCGGTGCGCAGGGCCCTGTAGGCGAGTTCAATGCAGGGAAAGCGATCCGGATCGGGTGCCTCAAAATGGAGGGCTGAGAGAGCCGTCAAATCCAGCGGCGGCAGGGCGCAGGAATGCCGGTGGGGATACGTCAATGCGTACTGTATCGCGAGGCGCATGTCTGTCACGCCCATCTGTGCTATCACGGAACCATCAATCAACTCGACCATCGAGTGGATTACCGATTCCGGATGAACGACGATTCCAATCTGGTCGGCCTCAAAGCCAAACAGCCAGCGGGCTTCGATCACTTCCAGCCCTTTGTTCATCAAGGTGGCCGAATCAATGGTGATTTTGTCACCCATGTTCCAGGTGGGGTGGCGCAGCGCATCGGCCACCGTTGCCTGTTGCATTTCACTTTTGCTCTTGGTGCGAAACGGGCCCCCCGAAGCAGTTAGAACAATTCGGCGTACTTCGCTGATGTCTTCTCCACGCAAACACTGATGCAAGGCATTATGCTCGGAATCAACCGGCAGCAACTCTGCTCCTGAGGCCTCGGCAGCGCGGGTCATGAGTTCGCCGGCCATGACGAGCGTTTCTTTATTGGCCAGGGCAACACGTTTACCGGCCTCGAGAGCGCGCAAAGTCGGAACAAAGCCAACCGCCCCTACGGTAGCCGAGACTACACAGTCGGCCTGGGGATGGGTGGCAATTTCGCACAAGCCTGCTTCCCCAATCAGGATGCGCGGCAAATCGACATCCCGCTGAAAGAGCTGCGTCCGCAGATCATGAGCAGCCATCTCCGTCTCAACCGACACCACCTCGGGGAGATAGCGAGCCACTTGTTCTGCCAGGACCGTAATATTTCGCCCGGCCCCCAGGCCGACGACGCGAAAGCGCTGCTCGCCAAGTGATTCAATCACTCGCAGCGTATTGCAGCCGATTGAGCCGGTGGAACCCAGAATCGCGACGCCTTTATAGTTCATATCAGGCGGCCTGGGGGACGAGAGTCAACCATGACTCGTAGGGGTTGAGTAATTCGATCAAGCGTCCCTGATCGCTAATGTAGGAGGCTCCTACCACGCGCCAGGCGCGGCCCTGGCGATAGGTCAGGTCAACGGTGGCATCTACGGTCTTATTACTGCCGATTACTTTGAGCTTCAAGCTTGCGTCGCCATCGGAGTTTTGCACGTTAAGGTTGCCGCTGACGAACGTCCCAAATTCCTTAATTTCGCCAATGTCCTGTTTTAGTTTTTCATTACTGCGCAGATAAGCTTTAGCCACCTTCGCTGCATCGCTCTTCCCTAAAGCATAAAGCGTGTAGGCCACTATGCCTCCGGCGAAAAGCGCTGCCGCCAAACCCATCGCCAGCAGCACCAGGACGACTACTGCAACAATCTTCTTAGTGGTCATCGAGGTTAAGGATTATTGAAAGTAAATCCGAGCGAAATAGTAGATGAGGGGTGCGTTGAAGAGCAAGCTATCGAGTCGATCGAGGATCCCGCCGTGCCCCGGAAGAATGTTTGCCGCATCTTTCGCGCCCGCGCTTCGTTTCAGAGCACTTTCGGTGAGGTCTCCGACAATTCCCAACACTACCATGATGGCGGCCAGCGGCATGGCCCACTTCAAAGGCAGCTCGCGAAAGAACCAGAAGTGCGATAATGCGGCCATAAGCAATCCCGTAAGCAGACCGCCAACCACGCCCTCCCAGGTCTTGCCGGGGCTGATCTTGGGCGCCAGCTTGCGCTTTCCAAATGTCCGCCCCACGTAGTAGGCTCCCGTGTCAGCGCCCATAATTACCAGAAAGAAAAACGACAGCAGGTGCGCCGAAAGTTTTTGACTGAAGCCCGTTCGCAATGCTACCAGGTGACCGCCGAGCAGCACGATGTAGAGCACTCCGAGCAACGTGGCGCCGGTCGAGGAGATCATGGTTTCAAAAGGAGCGCCGCGAAAAGTGGCCGCGGCCAGCGTGCCTATCGTCAGCACCACCAAAATCAGTAAAAGCAATTGCAGTGAGAACAAATCCTGACTCGGTTCATTGAAAAAAAACACTGTAAAGATGCCGGCCGCACCGAGATAACCAGCGGCCATGTCCGGCTTCATCCCGCGGCGCTTGGCCAGCTTCCAGAATTCCAACAGCGCGAGGCTCATCGCGGCCGCCATCAGCACAGCAAACAGCGGTTGTAACCAGGCAATAAGAATTGACGAAATCAGGAATGGAAGCAGGATGGCGGCGGTGATGATGCGCTTCATTTCAAAGAATGGTCTTTGGGATTTGCTCTTTGGTCTTTGGTCTTTGGCTTTAAGCGTTTGATTTCATCCATGGTTCTTCGTTCCTTGATTTGACTCCCCGAGCGTGAACAGAGAGCGGCGAAGGAACAAAACCCCAGACGCGACGTACCAACACTAAGAACTACTAACCAGCTTCAATCCACCGAAGCGGCGATCACGGCGTTGGTATTCCACGATCGCTTCCAGCAAATGAACTCGGCGGAACTCGGGCCAAAGTGTCTCAGTAACATAAATTTCGCTGTAGGCAACCTGCCACAGAAGGAAATTGGAAATGCGCATCTCTCCACTGGTGCGGACCAGCAGATCCAGGTCGGGAAGATTCCGGGTGTAGAGTTCGTTGGCAATCCGTTCCTCGGTCAGTTCATCCGCCGGATTCCCTTCATCAATAAGTCGCCGCACCGCAGCGCGCGCTGCATCAACGATCTCGGCCCGTCCTCCATAGTTCAAGGCCACGGTCAGCACCATCCCGGAATTTTCGGCCGTGCGGTCCGCCGCACGTGCTATTTCGCGACGCACACTTTCGGACAGCGCGCCGGTTCGTCCAATGGTTTGAAACTTGATATTTTGCCGGTCAATTTCATCCAACTCGAGCCTCAGATAACGACGCAGCATACGCATCAGGGCGTCGACTTCGTAACGCGGCCGCTTCCAGTTCTCAGTTGAGAACGCGTACAGAGTCAGTCCCCCCAGGCCAAGCCTGGCTCCCGTATCGACTGCAGCTCGCACGGCCTCAACACCTGCTCGATGCCCGGCGATACGAGGCTGTCCGCGACGCGCGGCCCAGCGGCCGTTTCCGTCCATAATGATCGCGAGATGTCTGGGAAGACGGTCCCAATCGATGGCGCCCAGCAGCGCAGCATCGCGGGTCCCTTTTTCCACTACTTCAGAGAAGTCAGACAGCATCGGTGTTTATTGTGGGCATGCTCGAATCACGAGTGGCGCTCGACATTGTTGCCGCTGGCTCCGTGACTGTCAATTGAGAAGAAGGTCTTTGGCCTTTGCTCTCGGTTGCGAGTGCGACAAAGACCAACAGACCGGGCTAAGAATAAGTCACGGACACCAGCGTCAAGCCGCAGGCCGGTGCAGTTGCTCCTGCCAGCGAACGGTCTCCGTTCCGGATCGCCGCGCCAACACGGGCACAATCGATTTCGCCGCGTCCAACAGCTAGCAGAGTGCCAGCCATTGAGCGAACCATGTAGCGCAAGAAACCGTCCGCACTCATGCTTATCTCGATCATGCGGGCCCGTGCACGTTCATCGAGATGTTCGCGGACTGCACAGCGTGTAACCGTCCGCACTCGACTCTCGGCGTCCGACTGGGCGGACGAAAAAGCTGTCCAATCGTGCTCCCCGAGAAACAGCAGGGCACATTGTTGCATGCTTTTTACATCGAGAACTCGCGCTTCCTGGTGGGCGTAACGGGCCCAAAACGGTGAACAAACCTTTCCATTGATTATCCGGTACACGTAAGTTTTGCCAAGCGCAGAGTAGCGAGCATGAAAATCGTCTGGCACCACAGCCGCTTCCATGACCCGCACGTCAGCAGCAAGGTTGGCATTCAGCGCGGCGCGCAGTTTCTCAGGGGCTATCTGGCGGCTGATGTCTACGCTGGCGACCTGTCCTTCAGCATGAACCCCCGCATCAGTTCGACCTGAACCATGGACCACAACCTCCCGACCATCGATTAACGATAAAGCGCGCTTCAACTCACCCTGCACGGTGCGCAAACTATCCTGTATCTGCCACCCGTGAAAATCCGTGCCGTCATATTGAAGCGTGAGCTTATAGTTCATTAGATCCCAGGATTGTCAGTTGTCAGTAGTCCGGAGTCAGTTCGGTGCTGCCCTTCCGGCTACCTGGCTTGGTCGTCGCTTCACCGCGCGCACAAGCCTCACAGAACGCCGGCTCAACCGACGGGACAGCAAGGGGCGCGAGCGCAATGCGGGGTACACCTACGTCGGCTGCTCCTGACGAACGGTCTATTATCGAAGCTGCAGCAATAACCTCGGCGCCAGCGGCTCGCAACGCTGCAATAGTCTCGCGCGTGGAGCCGCCAGTGGTGACGACATCCTCAACCACGAGGGTCCTTGCTCCAGGCGAAATTGAAAACCCGCGGCGCAAAGTCATTACGCCATCCTGACGCTCAGTCCACAGGAAGCGCACTCCGAGCGCGCGGGCTACTTCATGGCCGATAATCAGGCCGCCAATGGCCGGAGACGCGACCAGGTCGATCCTCTGTTCTCTAAAATGCGAGGCTAAAGCCTGTCCGAATTCTTCAGCCTGGGCCGGGTCCTGCAGCACGAGGGCGCACTGCAAATACCTGGTGCTGTGCAGTCCGCTGGACAGCACAAAGTGGCCCTCAAGCAGGGCCCCTGCGGCCTTAAATTTTTCAATCACTGACTCAGCCTGCAATGATTCGCTCCTATTTCGAGTCTAAGGCATGTTATACTTAGCCGCTCATGCCGCCATTTCGTAATCTCGTATCCGACTCAACCCTTGTTCAGGAAACAATTGATCTCCTCCGCGATTGTGGTGGACGAGCGCCCGCGACGGAAATTGCCGATAGCGTCTTTAAGATCTCACATATCGACGCGGAACTGGCCAGTCTGCTGGTAGCTGATTTGGTTCGGGACGATCACCGCTTCAAAGCTTTTGACGGACAAATGGTCGAATTACTGACGAGCAACGTTGAAACCCAGCCACTCTCAGAGCTCGAGTTTGTGGTAGTTGATGTCGAAGCCACGGGCGCCAAGACCCCTCCCAACCGGCTAATCGAGCTGGGAGCATACCGTGTGCGATCGGGCCGCATCGTTGACGAATTTGTAACTCTCGTCAATCCTGAACTGCCCATCCCGCGTTTCGTCGCCTCTCTCACTCACATCACCAACGACATGGTCAAAGCGGCGCCAGTTTTCGCCGAAGTGGCGCCTCGCTGGTTGGAGTTTGTAAGCGATGCCGTGCTGGTGGCACATAACGCCCCTTTTGATACGAGCTTTCTGAACCATGAAATCTCCCGAGTTTATCCCGGGCACCGAATGGTCAACTCGCATATCTGCACGGTCAAGTTGTCCCGCCGCACCCTGCCGGGCCTTGCCAATTATCGCCTGGACACAATTGCCAGCCATTTTTCAATCGATATCTCAAATCGCCATCGAGCCGGTAGTGACGCCCTGGCCACAGCTCAAATCTTCATTCACTTGCTTGCGAGACTGAATGAACACGGCGTGCGAGACCTGGCCACGGCCAGAACTTTCCGGGTCATTGAAGATGCGCCGGAAGCCTTACCGCTGCTTCAGACGTTCTAAACTTCCGCCGCAATCCGTTGGAAAGAGTCATTAGCCTGTTTGAGCGCATCACTGTTTCTTGAAAGCCCCTGCGTTTCTCAATGCGCAAATCTCGACGGGGCTCAAATTCGAACGAGGCTTAGATCTCGACGGGCCGCGGCCGGCGCAGGAACGACCGGGCGAGGAAAAATCCCACGATCAAAATGGCTAATGCCAGCCCAACCCAGGGATAATACTTTGCCAGGATGACCTTTGCCTGTTCCCCATACCGCGCTGCGAGGTAACCCAGCAGCAGGTATCGAAATGCTCGCCCAGCGGCGATGGCCAGGGCAAAGCGCACCACGCTCAATCGCAACACACCTGTCGTCACGACAAAAAGCTTGAGCGGAAAAGGTGGCGGCAGGAGACAAGCGACCAGCACCGATAACACATCGTACTTGTCAATCCAGTCCTTAACGCGTTTTTGCTTTTCCGGCGAAAACCTCGCCAGGGCCCGGCTGCCCGCGCGCCGCGAAATGTAATAGAGAATGACGCAACCGATAGTTGAACCGAGTACTGCAAGCAGGACGTATAGAGGCATCCAGCGCGGGTTCGCCATGGAAAGAAAAATCAGCAGGGCGTCGGCACTGCTCGGCAATGGCACAAAGGTGGAATCCAGCAGGCAGAGGATGAAAAGCCCCGGTCCGCCAAAGGCCGCCACGTAAGCGCCAAACCTGGTCAGTTTCCGCGAAATCTTGGCCAGGAAACTGCCGAGGCTGAGAAGAAATAAGATCATTGGGCTGGATGATTCCTTTCCGAAGTATTAAGCATTTCAACGAGGACTGTCTGTTGCCGCAGCGGACTGGGCGGCCTCGACCTCAGCCTCTTGTTTCACTTGTTCCTTGGCTTCCTTTCCGGCAGTAGTAGCGGCGCGGCCACGCCTGGTCAATAGATAGATCAGCAGGGCCAACAAGCCAAGTGCGGCTATGATATTGATAATTGCGAGCCCGTTCTTTTCAATGAAAGTTAGAACCCTGCGACCATAAAATACGGCGAGGATACCCTCGACGTAATAACGTAGTGCCCGGGCAATCAGAACCGTAACCAGGAACTTCCAACGGGGATACTCGAGTGCGCCGGCGGTGGCCACAAAAATCTTGAATGGCAAGGGCGGGGGCAATATCGCCGGCACTGCCAAAGCGAGCACGCCAAACCTTGCATAAGCTTTTTCTGCTCGCAGAATGTGCTCCGCGCGAAAACGCCGGCGCAGGAGTGCCTGGCCACCACGCCGCATAATTGAATAAAGCAGCAGGCAGCCGATGACCGACCCCGCCGCCGCAAATAAGGGGAAATAGAAAACTGCGGAGTGATATTTGTAACAACGCCCCACTACCAAATAGTCATTAATCTCTGGCAGAGACAACAGTGATGAGTCCAGAGCTCCAATCAGAACCATCGCCGGACCGGCCACATACAGCGGTGCCCCGATGACGAAATGCTCCAACCAACGACTGAATGCTCTTAACCAATCAAACATAACTTAGCATGACAGGCAGTAAATAAGACCACCCAGCCAATCAGCTTTGCCCAGCCCACTCGGGCCAACAAGGAATGCATGAGTAAGCCTACAAGGCGACTAGCTTAGCCTCGTAAGCGTGCCCTTGTCACTCGGAACGATTTTCCGTTTGGGGTTTGCTGATTATTTGGCGGGTGCGAAGATCGAGGGGGAGTCGTAGGTGACGCCCACTGTGACACCTGATTTCGGACTAAATTTGCCCAACCCCCGGATGCCGGCAAAATCAAAGCGCAAACCGGAAGCGTGGATTTGCATCCCGAGACGTGCCTCAGACTGTGCTTCTGTACCGAGCGGTCCATTACCGGGGCGTGTGTTGGCCCGACCATTTACTTCTCCGGCAAGGCTGAATTGTTTATTAAGGCGAAAGATGCCGGCGGCGCCGTAGGTCAACATGTCGTTCTGAGTAAACAAGAGTGTCGGCGCGGTAATGATGGCAATGCCGAAATTCCCAAAGGTGTTTAGACGACCATTGGCCCCAAACTTCTTCCCGATCAAGATCGAGCCGAAAGCATTGGTGTTGTTCAAGCCCAATCCACGCGCCTGATTTGAGTTCGGCAATTGCACGCCGACACGAAAACCCAGCGACGGAGCGTGCCGAGTTTCATTATGTAACTTGATTTTGGTCCAGAGAATGAAGTCACCAACATCATTGGTCGAATTGACTCCAGGGGCCAGGGTCAGAGGGATTGCCCCTGGGTTCCGAGAATTGATACTTAGAAAATTCTGGGCCACACCCTCGATCTGAAATTCCACGTTTGGCGAAAGCCCGATATTGATCCCAATAACTCCTACCCGCGTCAGATCGCCCGTCAACCCTGACGCTGTATATTTCACATCCTGCATGAAATCAAGACCAGCCTGGATGCGAATGGTTCCCGGCGGAATCGTGTCCACGTCCTCAGTCAATAACGGTCGTTGTTGCGC